>Ga0209386_1000151_pt1 | contig 35974 bp, 30 predicted proteins | sample NGEPertwo_FD_184510 | JGI IMG/M metagenome (GOLD analysis project Ga0209386, IMG submission 184510) | Arctic peat soil microbial communities from the Barrow Environmental Observatory site, Barrow, Alaska, USA - NGEE Permafrost154B-two... | ecosystem: Environmental > Terrestrial > Soil > Wetlands...
CAGGGACGGCGCCTCGCGTGGTACGCGATCATCGCGATGCCCATGGCGCTCTTCGCGCTCATCGGGATCCCCCTGGCATTCAACACGCCGCACGCGGGCATCGGCGGTTTCGGCAAAGACCTCTGAGGTCAGCCGCTTCATCGTCCGTCTTCGTACCGCCACCGTTTCGCGTGGCATGAGCCAGAGAGTGTGAGGGCCACATGGGCAGCAACTGGAGCATTCTGATCATCCTCAACAACTACCTCCACGACGTGGCGACCGCCACTCTGCTCTCGAGTGCGGTGATTCTGTGGGTGCTCGGGCGGCAGGCTCGGCGCGGCGGGGCGGACGAGCGGCGCGCGTTCGCGCGCGCGTACCGGACGCTCACGCGCTTCGCGTGGGGCGCGCTCGCCTGGATCATCATTGGCGGGATACCGCGGACGATCTTCTTCCCGACCTATGAGTTCATCCCGGCCGAGACGAAGGGGATCGTCGCGGACCTGGTCGTCAAGCACGTGCTGCTGGTCAGCACCGTGATCGCCGGCGCGATCATGTGGATCCGCCTGGGGAAGGTCGCTCGCGCCGAGCTCGGCGCACCGCGCGACTGACGGCCCCCATCAGGCGGGAACCGACAGAAAGGGCGGTAAGCTTCGAGAGCGCCCCGCCCTTCTTCGCGGAATCGAGCCGGCTCGCGACTACTCCGAGGCCTTGGCCGACGCCTTCAAGTCCTTCATGGCGCCGCTAGTTCGCGCTGGCTCGTGGAATCCGCGCGTGGCGAACTCCGGATCGAACGCGAGGATCAGCTGCGCCATCTCCTCAACGCGCCCCTGCAACGCAGCGTCGATGAGCAGCTCGTAGTCGGGCTGCGGGCGGTTCTTGACGTGCGCGGCCACGACGCGCTGGATCTTCTCGGTGCCGGTGGGCTCAAGCGATTCGTGCTCCTGGACGAGCGACTCGTGCAGTTTCTCGCCGGGGCGCAGACCTATGAACTCGATGTCGGTCGGCACGCCGGAAAGCGCGATCATCTTCTTGGCCAGATCGACGATCTTGACCGGCTCGCCCATCTCGAGCACGAAGATGTCGCCGGTGCGGCCGATGGCTTGCGCCTGGAGTACGAGGCGCGCGGCCTCTCGGATCGTCATGAAGTAGCGCGTCACGTTCGGGTCGGTGACGGTGAGCGGACCGCCGTGGCGCAGCTGGCTCTCGAAGATGGGCACGACGCTGCCGCGACTCGCGAGGACGTTACCGAAGCGCACGGCGACGGTCAGCACCTTGGCGCGCTTGGCTGCCGCCAGCATGACCTGCTCGGCAAGTGATTTCGTCAGGCCCATGACGTTGGCCGGGGCGACGGCCTTGTCGGTGGAGATGAGCACGAAGCGCTCGGCGCCGTGCCGCTCGCACGCCTCGATGACGTTGCTCGTGCCGAGCACGTTGGTCTTGACCGCCTCGTCGGGCGCGAGCTCCATGAGCGGCACGTGCTTGTAGGCGGCCGCATGGAGCACCACCTGCGGCTGGTGCTGGGCGAAGACGCGGTCGAGCTTCTCGGCGTCGCGGATGTCGCAGATGCACATGACAGGCACGTCGGCGTCGATCTGGCGCAGTTCGAGCCATAGCTCATACAGGCGCGTCTCGTCGATCTCAAGCAACACGAGCGTAGCCGGTGAGAGGTGCATGATCTGGCGGCAGAGCTCCGAGCCTATCGAGCCGGCAGCGCCGGTCACCGCGACCACCTTGCCGGCCACGGTCGTGCGAACCTGGTCCACGTCGATCGGAGTCTGCTCCCTCCCGAGAAGGTCCTCGACCTCGACCATGCGCAGGTCGGTGACGCTCACGCTGCCCTTCGCGATGACGAGCGGCGGCATGATGCGAGTGGTGACGCCCGCCTCGGCGGCTGCGTTCAGAATGCGACGTACGGTGGCCTGCGGAGCGCTCGGCAAGGCGACCAGCACCTGCTCGATCTCCTCGTCGGCGACGACGCGCGTCAGGGCGTCGGTGTGTCCGATCACCTTCACGCCGCCGATGGTGCGCCCCCGCAGGCGTCCGTCGTCGTCGAGAAAGCCGACGGCCGTGAGGCCGAGTTGCGGCCTGCCCATGATCTCGTGAAGAAGCAGCGAGCCAGCGCTCCCAGCGCCCACGATGAGCACGCGGGCGCCCTCGCCGGCTTGTGCGTTGCGCACGTATACGACCACGCGCGCCGCCGCACGGATGCCCGCCACACCGAGCAGCACGAGGATCGCCTGGATGAACAGCACGCCGAACGGGATGAGCCGCAGCCCCTCCGAGCTCTGCAAGAGGTAGTCAGCGAGAGCGAGCAGGGGAAAGCCGACGAGAACGGCGCCGGAAACGCGCAGCATCGTGTCGACGCTCACGTGGCGCAGGACGAGCTTGTAGAGCCCGACGGCCGTGAAGAGCGCGAGGTACACGACGACCGCCGCGCCGATCGCGCGCGGGATCGCGGAAGCGAACGCGGGTGGCACGGTGCCCTCGAAGCGCGCGTAGTACGCGACGAACGTCGCGACGGCGATGACGGCGGCGTCGAGCACGTAGAGCGCCAGGCGGAAGAGCCTGCCGCCCTGGCGTGCCGAGGCGAGAAGGCGGGAGGCGAGGCTCACCGGGCAGCCACCTTCATCACCTTTTGTACGGCGGCGATGACATCGTCGATGTCGCCGTCAGCAAGGGTCGGATGCACAAAGAACGCCAGCGAGGTCTCATGTGCGCGCGCCGCGCCGGGGAGCCGCTCGGCGGGGCCGAGCCCGGCACGCACGAATGCCTCTTCGCGGTAGAGCTCGGCACACGAGCCGTACTGCACGGGCACTCCCTCAGCCGCGATGGCGAACAGCACCCGGTCACGATCCCATCCCTCGGTGAGTTCCGCGGGCGCGACGTAGGCGTAGAGGCGGTAGAAGGCATGTTCGCAGTGGGCAGGCGGCAGCGGGATGCGAATGCCGCGGACGCCCGCGACGCCGCGTGCGAGGCGGGTGGCGAGCTCAGTGCGCCGCGCGTGGGCGGCAGGCAGCTCGCGCTCGCCCGCGCGCACCATGGCGGCTTCGAGTTCCGGCAGGCGGTAGTTCGAGCCGAAGCTGTCGTGGATCCATCTGAAGCTGGCGGGTCGGCCCATGAACCCGGGGTCGCAGAGCTTCGCGAGCGACGTGCCGTGGTCCTTGTACTCCCAAGCGAGCGCGAACGCGGTGTTGTCATCGAGTGCGAGCAGGCCGCCTTCGCCTGCCGCGACGATCTTGTCCTGGCAAAAGGAGAAGCACGCGGCGTCGCCGAACGACCCGACGGGCCTACCGCGGTACATCGCCCCATGCGCATGCGCGCAGTCCTCGATCACGATGACGCGGTGCTCGTGGGCGAGTTCGATGATGGGGTCCATCTCGGCAGGCCAACCAGCCACATGCACGACGATGACAGCGGCAGTGCGCTCGGTGAGCACGGCTGCGAGCGTCTCGGCGGTGAGATCGGAGCTCTCAGGGTCGATGTCGGCGAATACCGGCGTGGCGCCGAGCGCGACGACGCAGCTTGCGGTGGCGATGAAGCTGCGCGCCGGGACGACAACCTCAGCACCGGGGCCGATGCCGAAGCCGCGCAGTGCCAGCTCGAGGGCGAGGGTGCCGTTCGCGACAGCGACGGCATGGCCGCGCCCGAGATTCTCGGCGTACTCGCGCTCCAGCGAGCGGCCCTCTTTGCCGGTCCAGTAGTTGATGTTGCCCGAGTGCAGCACGGCGGTGACCGCCTCGATCTGCGCCTCGGAGGGCGAGGGCCACGTCGGCATCGGGGTCGAGCGGACGGGTGTGCCGCTGTCGATAGCGAGCTTCTCAGCCACGGGCCGGCTCTTCGAGCGCGCGGACCGGACGCGCCGGGACGCCGACGCACACGGTGTGCGAGGGCAGCTCGCCGACGACCGCTGCGCCGGCGCCGACGACGCTCCATGCGCCCACCGACGCGCGAGGTGACGCGCACGAGCTGGCGCCGAGCAGCACGCCCTCGCCGAGCGTGACCTCGCCGCACAGCGCGACCTGCGGGCCGATGTGGGAGTGCTCGCCGATGATGCAGTCGTGATCGACGGTGCAGCCGGTGTTGAGGATCGTGTCGGCGCCGATCTGTGCGCCGGCGTTGATGATCACGCCGGCCGCGATGAACGTGCCCTCGCCGATCACCACATCTTTGCCGGCGATCGACGACGGGTGCGCGACGCTCGCCGGCGCGAGCCCCGCGGCCTGGTACTCGGCGAAGCAGCGAGAGCGGAGGGCGTTGTCGCCGATCGCCACGATGAAGCCGTCGGCCAGCACGCCTTCGCGGTTCTGCGAGACCGGGTGGCCCAGGATCTCGGGCACGTCGGTGGCGGTGCCGATGACGCCGGCGATCTCGAACCCGGCCTCCTCGGCAGCGTCGATGACGACCTTGGCGTGGCCGCCGGCGCCCACGACGAGCAGTCTCAACTCAGCCCTCCTTGGTGGTGGTCGTCCCCGTGTTGCCTTGAAACGGCTGCATCGTCTCGGCATCCGCCGCCGAGACACCCTCGCGCGACACGACCGCCGAGACGGTCCTGAACACGATGCGTGCGTCCAGCGCGAAAGAGCGGTGGTCGACGTACCAGACGTCCATCTTGAAGCGCTCGTCCCACGAGACGGCGTTACGCCCGTTGACCTGCGCCCATCCGGTGATGCCGGGCCTGACCTCGTGCCTTCGCGCCTGCTCCCCATTGTAGCGGTCGAGGTACTCCGGCAGGAGGGGGCGCGGACCGACGACGCTCATGTCGCCCTCGAGCACGTTGACGAGCTCCGGGAGTTCGTCGAGCGAGGTCGAGCGCAGCAGCTTGCCGAAGGGCGTGAGACGCTCGGCGTCCGATGTGCCCGCCTCGGCCCCAGTGGTTGCGAACGCCGCGTCGCGCATCGTGCGGAACTTATAGAGGGTGAAGATGCGCCCGTCCTTGCCTGGCCGCCTCTGCCGAAAGATCACCGGCGAGCCGAGCTTGGAGCGCACGAGGAAGGCCACCACGGCGAACACCGGTGATAGCACGACGAGCGCGAGCGCCGACACGAGCACGTCGACCACGCGTTTCAGCAGGTCATAGACGGTGTGCGAGTGCTTCACGGTAGAGCTCCTCATAGGCTTCGATGATGCGGGGGAGTGCGAACTCGCTCACCGCACGCTCGCGCGCGGCCGCTCCGCGCCGTCTTCGGTCGTCCGCGTCGGCGGCGGCCGCTTCTATGGCGTGCGCGAGTGCCCCGAGGTCGTTCTTCGGGACGATCCAGCCCGCGTCGAAACTGACGGCATCGGTGATGCCGCGGGTGTCGGTGCCGATCACGGGGATGCCGCTCGCCATACCTTCGAGAACGGAGCGGTTCAGGCCTTCGCGCTCGCTTGCGAGCAGAAGCGCGTCGCTCGCGGCGAGCACGGCGGGGATGTCTCGGCGGTAGCCGGCGAACGTCACGCGTTCGGACAGGCCGAGGCGCTCAACCTGAGCGCGAATGTCGGCTTCGAGCTGCCCGTCGCCGACGAGGGCGAGATACGCGCGGCCGTCGCGAGCCAGTGCGAGCGCATCGATGGCCAGCGCGTGGCGCTTCACCGCGCCGAACTCAGCGACCATGGTGACGAGAAAGCGCTCGTTGGGCCGTGAGCCGCCCCCAAGCTCTGTACGGACGCGCGCCGTCTCCTCGGTGGATACGGTGCCGGGTGCGAACCGCTCGCAGTCGACCCCGATGCCGGGGATGTAGCGGACCCGGTCGCGCCCGATACCGCCGAGCGCGCGAGCGGCCTCGAGGTCCTCGTGATTGACTGTGACGAGGTAGTCGGTCCATGGAGCGGCGATGCGCTCCATCGTCCTGAAGAAGGCGTGCGGCGCGGCTGACTGTCCGCGGTAGAAGTGGAAGCCGTGGCAGGTGTAGATGACGACGGGCGCTCCGGTGTGTCGACGCAGCGAACGCAGGGCGTAGCGTGTCACGAACGACGCGATCGGTGTGTGGGCGTGCACGATGTCGTAGCCGCCCGCCTTCACGATCTCGCGGACCCGTCGCGAGGTGCCGAGCAAGTTGGAGGGGGCGAGGGGGTTGCGGCTCCAGGCGACATCGAAGCGCTCGCCGAAGTGGCCATCCAGGTGGGGGTTGGAGGTTGCTCCGTTGGCGAGAGCGTCGACCCGCCAGCCCTGCGCGCGGAAGTGATCGGCGAAGGGGAGGAGGAACGCCTCAAGCGTGATCGGTACGGTGGTGGCGAAGAGGGCGGAGGGCACGGTCCTCACCGCCCCAGCGTCGGGTCGCGTTCGGGGCTCACTTGAACTCATCCGGCCAGGTGGTGCGGCGCGAGCCGAGTTGGCGCCGCCACAGTCCAGTCTTCAGATTCGCCGACGGAGTGAACGTGACCTTGTCGGTGTGGATTGTGGGGATGAACAAGGCGCCCATGAGACGCTGCCGGTGGTAGAACATCGAGCGCTGCCGATTGAACTCTGAACCCAGGTGCAGGTCGTACATCGGCCGTAGTCGCTCGAGGTCGGCGAAGTTGACGTCCTTGATCGTAGCTGACTTGCGCTCGAGCTGGTGGCGATCGATCGACAGGATGCGGTCCATGCGTCCGAAGCGGCGGCCTTGCGAAGCGAGCCGTAGCCACAGTTCATAGTCCACCGCGAAGTGGAACGATGCGTCGAGAAGCGGGTCGGAGAGCGCGCGACGCCGCAGGAATGTCGACGGCTGCGTCTGGAGGTTCACTGCCTTCTGCAGCTCGTGATCGAAACGCGGCGCCCACAGCACCTGGATAGCCCTGCCGTCGCCCGTGATCTGAAGGCAATGGCCGTACACGACGTCCACGTCGGGATGTGAGAGGAAGTACGCGACGACATCCTCGATGACTCGGCAGCCGAAGTACGCGTCATCGGAGTTGAGCCAGCCGATCATTTCACCTTGGGACTCCCTGAACGCCTTGTTGACGGCGTCGGCTTGTCCCTCGTCCGGCTCGCTTCGCCACCTCACGGAGTCGCCCGCGTCCTGCAGAATCTCGACGCTGCCGTCGGTCGACGAGCCGTCCATCACGATGTGCTCGACGCGCGCGTAGGTCTGCCATTCGACCGATCGAAGGTTGTCAGGCAGGAAGGCCGCCTGATTGAACGACGGCGTAAGGATTGAGACCAAGGGCAGCTTCTCGGTCAGCACGCCGGGCTCGTCTCTTGGCACGGTGAAGGCCGATCGGGGATTGCGGATCACAGCACAACGATAGCAGAAGGCAGAGGTACCGTCGGCCCGACGGGCTCGCTGCCCTGGTCTGTTGTAGACTGCCGGCGAGAGTTGACCACGAAAGGCGCGCAGTATGTCGAGTGGATCCGGCCCACGAGCGCTCCCCGGTCGGCTGGCGCTTGATGTGTGGTACGGCAAGCCGGCACCAGTCGGTGGCGCGTATCGACGCGCAGTCCACTGGGACGAGGAGGGAAGCGCGATCGCGCGCCAGGTCCTCGCCTCAGGCAGGCCGGCTCTGGTCGCCAGGTTCGGGTCATCCGAGCTCGCCTGCGTGAGCTTCTACACGCGCTGGCGCGCCCGCACGGTCGTTCGACTCGCGTACCCAGAGGCGCTTCGCCGCGTCATGCGGCTGAACGCGGGGATGTTTCCGACGGACAACGCGTCCCTTGATCGTTTCTCCGAAGTGTTTCTGAACGCGGTGTCCAAGACGGATGTCATGGGTGTCTGGTTCAACAGGAACGAGCATCGGATCGTCAGTCGTTTCTGTCCCGATGCGCAGTTGGTCCAGCTGGAGGCACTCAACTGTGTGCTGCGCAAGGACCCCTGGAGCGCGGAACTCGAGGGGAAGGTCGTGCTGGTCGTGCACCCGTTCGCGCGGACGATCGAATCTCAGTACCGAACCCGACGGACGCTCCTGTTTGACAATCCGAAGATCCTGCCCGAGTTCGAGCTGAAGACCCTCGCTGCAGTCCAGTCCAGTGCTGGGAACGAGTGCGGCTTCAGTACATGGTTCGATGCGCTTGAGCACATGCGTGAGGAGATCGCGAATACGGACTTCGACACTGCAATCATCGGCGCCGGAGCCTACGGTCTGCCATTGGCTGCGGACGTCAAGGAGATGGGTCGGCAGGCGGTACACCTTGGCGGGGCAACCCAGCTCCTGTTTGGCATACGGGGGCGGCGTTGGGAAGTGGAATCTCCGGATGACATCGCGCCCCTGTTCAACGAGCACTGGGTTCGGCCATCTGGGGAGGAAACGCCCAAGGACAGCCGGTTGGTCGAGGGCGGCTGCTACTGGTAGGCAGGCACCCGCGCTCGTGGCATCGCGCTGGCCTGTGTTGGCCATTCGGGGCGCCCACTGACAGCGCATGTTTCCCCCCGTGTCCGAAGGGTCGGTCACCGTCGGTGACGAGTCCGTGCAATGATGGTGTCCGCAAGAACCAGGGCAAATGAGGCGGGTAGATGGCACGACACGATCCGGACACCGAGGCGATCGATGAGGCCGCCGAGGAGTTCCCAGAGCTGCGGCTGAGTGTCGGGACGACGTGGTACTTCGTCAGCAGGATCGTCACCTTGGGGACGAGCTTTCTCATCGGGATCGTGATTGCACGAACTCTAGGCCCGGTCGGCAAGGGCGAACTGTCCGTCGTCATGCAGGTCGTGAGCCTGTTGGCGGTGCTGCTCTCACTCGGGATCGGATCGGCGAACGTCTTCTTTGTCTCTCACCGCCGCACTGTGCCGGGCGTCGCCGCAGGCAACAGCGTCATACTTGCTGTGGTCAGCGCTGCAGCCGGTCTGCCTTTGATCGTCGCGCTGCTTCACAGCCCTATCGCGGTCGTGCCTGGCGTCACGTGGACCACGGTGATTCTCGCCGTTCTCCTGTTGCCCGTGACGCTCCTCACCGGCTGGCTGCTAGGGGTGATAGCCGGACTGGGACGGATTCGCCTGTCGGTCTGGCTCGCGTTCGTATCCTCCACGCTCGCCTTGGCGGGCGTGGTCCTGCTGTGGTGGCGTGGGATCCTCAGCGTTCAGGGCGTCGTCGCTGTCTCGCTGCTCGGCTCTCTCGCGGGTCTCATCGTGCTCGCGGTCGGTGCGTGGCGTTCAGTGGCGCCTCTCGGAGTCGACAGCACGGCGGCGCGGGCCACGGTATCGTACTCGGCGAGGACATATGCCGGCGAGATGGCGGGGTACCTCGTAGAGCGCCAGGACATGCTGCTCTTGGGCTGGCTCGCGGGTGCCGGAGCCGTCGGCCTGTACTCGGTGGGCGTGAGCGCCGCCGAGCTCGTGTGGTTCGTGCCCTCGGCGCTCGGTCCGATCATCTTCGCGAAGGCCGCCAGGACGTCCGTGGATTCGGCCGCTGACTACGTGGCTCGCAGCTCCCGGGTGTCGGTGTTGAGCATGGTGGTCGTGTCGGCTGTGGGGGTCGTGCTGCTTCCGCCGGTGATCGGCCTGGTCTACGGTCAGGCGTTCGCCACCGCGGCCTTCGCTTTCTACGCCCTCCTCCCGGGCATCCTGTGTGACGGAGTGGGCAGAGTGCTGACGAGCTTCCTCCACTCGCGCGACATCATCCTCTGGCGCGCATCGCTTGTGAGCGTCGTCGCCAATATCGCGCTCAACCTCGTCCTCATCCCGCTGTGGGGGATCGTGGGGGCGGGGATCGCGTCGAGCATCTGCTACGGCGGCCTGACTATTGCTGCACTGCGCGCGTTCGGGGCGGAAACCGGCGTGAGGTCGAGCGCGGTGCTGCTGCCGACCACCGAGGACGTTCGAGTGGTGGGGCGGGCTCTCGGCGAGCTACCGGGCCGGCTCCTCGGCAGGGGCTAGCATGGGCATACTCCAACACATTCCCCCAAGTGTCCGCGGAGCCGTGCGCGATCTGCTGCCCGAACGGGTCGTCAAGGCCGCGCGGGAGTCGCTCCTGCGGCGCACCCACTTCAAGAGCATGGTCTCGCGCGATTCGAGGACCTCTAGGTGGTTTCGCCTGAACGTGCTCCGCCAACGACCGAGGCTCTACCACTTCGAGATTCACATCACGGACCACTGCAATCTCAACTGCAGGGGTTGTGCACATTTCTCGAACCTCTGCGAACCGACCTTCACCAACCTGACGGCGTACGAGGCGGACATGCGCGCGATGTCCGGTATCTTCTCGGCTGTGGACCAGATCTATCTGCTCGGCGGCGAGCCGCTGTTGCATCCCGACGTCGCCTCGTTTGTTCGCGTGGCCCGCTGCGTGTTCCCCGATTCCCGCATCTACCTCATGACTAACGGCATCCTCGTCACGCGCATGGACGATGAGTTCTGGCGCGCGCTCGCCGAGAGCCGAGTGGTGCTCCTTTGCGATTCTTATCCGATTCGCCTGCCTATCGACGAGATCGAGGGACTCGGCGAGCGCTTCGGCGTGACGGTCGAGTGGACCATCCCGCGAAAGGAGTTCTTCAAGATCCCGATCGACGCGAACGGCGGTCACGATCCCGCACGCTCGTTCAAGCGGTGCCAGGGCTTCAACAACTGCCCCATCGTCAGGGACGGGCGGCTCTATCCGTGCGCGTATGTGGCTTTCGCGGACGTCTTCCGCGAGCGATTCGCAATAGAAGGGCTGCGGGTCGACGGTCGCGACTGGGTCTCGATCAGGGAGCACCCCGATCCGGCCGAGGTGATGAAGTTCCTGACGCGGCCCGTTCCGTGGTGCGAGAACTGCGACATGGAACACCGCGAGTTCTTCGAGTGGGGTGCTTCGAAGGGTGTCATTGACGAGTGGACGATAGTCGGGCCGTCTCCTAGTGGGAAGTGATGGCCTCGTACCAGGCCAGGTACTCGGCGGCTTGCCGCTCGAGCGTAAAGCGGTCGAGCACGCGGCGGATCCCCGCCTCCGAAAAGGCCCTTCTCTTCTCCTTGTCGGCGAGAAGATCGACGATGGCGCTCGCAAGTCCTGCGCTGTCGCCGATGGCCAGCAGCGTTCCGGTGGCCCCGTCCTCGACGATCTCAGGAATCCCTCCGACCTCGGTCGAGACGACCGGCGTGCCGCACGCCATCGCCTCGATGATCGCGAGTGGCAGGTTCTCGGCACGTGCCGGATGCACGTAGAGGTCGGCGGCTCGGTAGTAGAGTGCTAGGCGCCCAGCGTCGTTCACGAACGGCACCGAGCGCGTCTCGACCCCAGACACGTCGGTGGACGCGACCGCGTCGCCCAAGGCCACGAGGAGCAGGCGGCCTCCACGCTTTTCGGCGACGGACGGAAGGGCCTTGAGCAGCGTCGGGTAGTCCTTGTAGGGGTTGGCCGAACCCCCGTGCGCGGCGAACATAATGATCTCACGATCAAGGGGCAGCTCGAGCTGGTGGCGTGCCTCGCGCTGGTCTCCCGGCGAGAACACGGCCGTGTCGACGCCGTTGGGGATGACGCGGGCGTGAGCGTTCTCGCCGAGAAGCCCGCTCGCCTCCGCCATGCGCATGAGCCACTGCGACGGCGTGGCGTACGACAGCGCGCTTGCGCCCAGTGCCGCGCGCTTGATCTCGAAGTTGCGTGCGCTCGCGTCCCGGCGGATGGGGACGTAGCGGCCCAGGTCCGGGCACTCACCACAGCCGACGCGCCACCGGGGACAGTCGACAGGGTGCGCGCAGTGGCCCGTGAGCGGCCAGGGATCGTGCATCGTCAGAATGGTCGGCTGAGAGGCCGAAAGCCTCGGCAGCGCGCGCAGGTCGAAGTAGTACCCGTGCAGGTTGTGCAGGTGGAGAACGTCCGGTCTTGGCCCCGCTATGTCGAGCAGACCGGCGGTCGCCGGGTAGTCGAAGTCTTCGACCCCGGCGGCGATCGCCATGTAGCGCGACGGCTCAGACGCCAGTAGCAGCGCCCGGCTCGCGACTCGACGCAGCCCTTCCGGGTGCGGACCGCCGGCGACGCCGCTGCCGAGTCTTCCGAGTGTTCGAGCCCACGAGCCGCGCTCGGCCTCGTTCGGGATGCAGACCACGCCGGGCGCATCGCCCAGCTGGTGGCCCACAGCAAGGTGCGCATCGACTCCTCGCGCGCGGTACGTGCGGTGAAGGTCGAGCGCGACCTTCTCGGCGCCACCACGGATGTCGGCGGTGTTGACCTGCAGCACCCTCGAGGTTTCGCTCATGAGGCTGCTCCCCGGATCGCGGCTTCGACCGCAGCTGCCGTGCGCTCCCAGCGGAACTCGGCGGCCCGCGCGAGACCCAGCGCCGCGAGGTCGGCGCGGACTTCGGGATCGCTCACTTCGCGCATCGCGCTGAGCATGCCCGCGGCGTCGTCCTCGTCCACGTAGAGCGCCGCGTCCCCGGCCGCCTCGGGCAGGGCGGAGTTACGGCACGTGACGACCGGGCAGCCGCACGCCATCGCCTCGAGCATCACAAGGCCGAACCCCTCGTAGCGCGAAGGATGCAGCGTGGCGCGCGCGCCGGAGTACGCGGCTCGCAACTCATCGTCGGCGAGCCGCGCGACGCGGACGATCACGCGCTGGGTCCCTGAGCGGAAGCGCGGCTCGAGCTGCGGACTGCCGCCGATGAGGAGAAGTGCGAAGTCGGCATCGCCGTTCGCGAGCGCCGCGGCGCCGAACACGAGTTCCGCGTTCTTGTGGATAGTGCGATGCCCCACGAAGACGAAGTAGTCGTCAGGCAGGTCGTGCGCCGCCTTGAACACCTCTACCTGCTCATCGGACGCTGGGCTGAATGCCGCGCCCACGCCGAGCGGAGCAACCGTGACCGGGCGCGAGGCGGAGTCGGGATAGAGGCGGTGCAGGTCGCTCGCCGTGTTGTTCGAGTTGCACGCGAAGGCCGAGGCATAGCGAATCGCGCGCTCCTTGTCTCGCCACATCGGCTGCCGCAGATCCCAGTGCATGATCTCGGGGATGAAGTCGTGCACCAAGAGAAGCGAGGGGGTCGATGTGGGAGTCGTGTACAGCGTTGAGACGAGAAGATCCGCGCTCACGCTGTCGCAGACGTCCTGCAACAGGCGTCGCTGCTCCCGCGAGTCGAACGCGCGTACCGGCGGTGCGTGCAGATAGGTGAAGCCGTCGTGTCGCGGCGCCGTCTTCCCGCGGTCGAGGACCATGACCTGATTCGCGAATCCGCTCACCGACCACGCAGGCATCAATTCGCGCCACACCCGAGCGATGCCGGTACAGGGGTCCTGGAAGCACACGCCGTCGAGTAGGATGCGCAGTCCGGCGACCGGGAGGCCTTCAAGCGGCTGCCCGGCGAGTGTGCGCGCGAACGCGCGGGCCTCGCTCTGTCCGCGCCACAGGCCCCGCGCCCGCTCGGCGGCGTGGGCTGCCGGCCCCACCGCCGCATAGAGCCACGGGGCAGCGTCGAAGAGGCGCTGGCCGGCGCTCGGTCGTCGATCGTCACCGGGGTGCACGGAACCAGCCTTCCAGGAGCCCTGCGAACTCTGACGCCTCGAGGTCTCGGACGGTGACCCGCGGCAGACGGTGGACGTCCGTCCACGGCTTCACGACGCCGAGGTGGTTGGAGCACGCGCCCGAGAAACCGCCCTCTCTCACGATGGACACCGTCTCATGGGTGTAGTCGCTCAGCTTGCCGTACGGGTAGGAGAACCACGTGATCGGCCGGCCGCACAACTCCTCGAGCGCTTCCTTGTCGCAGCCGATCTCGATGCGCTGCTCGTCTGCGCTTCTCGCCGAGAGCACGGGGTGATTGACGGTGTGCGCGCCGACCTCGACGAACGGCGATGAGTCCAGGCGGGTGACGTCCTCGGCGGTGAGGGGGCGATGCGTGGCGCGCGGCTCGTCGTCGGCATAGGCGGCCTGGCGCAGCTGGGCGAGCGCGGAGAGCCGGTTGACCGGTGCGAGCGGACGGTAGAAGTCGCACAGCTCGCGATAGAGATTGTGGCGCGGTCCGGCGTCGGGGAGCAAGAGATTCCATGCCCGGTCGCGCTCCGCGACTTCGGCGGTGCGCTCAAGCTGGCCCTCGAGGTGGTACGAGAAGCTTGCTTCCGGTGTCTCCAGCGCTACGGTCTCAGGCAGGGTGCCCGGCCCGAGCACGATCCGCTCGACCTCGTCCCACCAGAACTCGCGGCCGGACTCGACGTAGCCGCTCGAGACGAAGACGGTCGCGGGAACGCCGTGCCGCTCCAGCGGGGGGGTCGCCTCAAGCAGGTTGTCCGCGTATCCGTCGTCGAATGTGACCGCGACCGCGCGGTCCGGCACGTGATGACTGCCGATCCCTGCGGCCAACTCGGGAAGCGGCAGGACGGAGTAGCGCTTTGCCAGCAAGGTCATCTGCGCGTCGAAGTTCCCAGGAGTGACCGCGAGTAGCTGGGGGTCGCGCTCCAGCTCTGTGACGCGGTGGTAGACGAGCACCAACGCGGTTCCGCCCACATGGCGGTAGGCAAAGTCGCGTGCACGTGCTCGCATCGAGGCGACTAGCGACACGCCTTCACCGCCTTGATGCCGATGACCAGCTGGTAGTCGTCGTCCTGGACGTCGAGCTCGGCGCGCGAAAGCTCGCTGGTCGCCAAGCCCTCCAAGAATGAAGTCGCGGCGAGAACGTTCCCATACGTGGTCACATCGACGTTCTCGGGCCGGAAATGCCGTTCGAAGAGCCTGCGTGCCGACTGGTCGGTGAGTCTCCAGTAGTCGCCCCACCGGTCGGCGTCGTAGCGGCTGATCTGGCTGATGCCGGTGGCAGTAGCCAGCACGCCGCCGCCGGGCTTAAGGATACGGTGCAGCTCAGAGATCGCCGCCTGGATGTCGAAGATGAACTGCAGTGTCTGCGTCAGCACGATGCAGTCGAAGGTGTCGTCGCCGATGCTCGTCGCGCTGGTCAGATCCGCGACGATGGTCGTGGCCGGCGACTCGCCTGTGAGGTGAAGTACGTCGCTCTTCGTGACGCGGGAACCGCCGAAGCGCTCGGTGTAGGTGCGCTCCGCGATCTCGAGCACATGCCCCTGGATCGCGGAGGAGCTCTGCCGGAGGAACCTCTCCATGTAGTAGCGATCGATGGGGACTCCCCGATCGAGCCCGAACATGCGACTGATCGGTTCGGTGCGCTGCAAGCTACCGAAGTCGACGCTGCCCACAGGGACCGGCAATCCGCGCCGCTCACGCGCAGCTTCGAGTCTTGTTCGCGTGACCGCGATGGCTCGCTTGAAGATCGATGGCATCGGTCCCTCACGTCCGACGGGGTCCGGTCACATGCAGCATACGAGGTCGAGTCCGCTAGTGAACCATTATGCCATGCGAGCGGCGCTGTTCCGCGCCAGGGCGGGCATCTCCGCCTGCGGCCGCATCGCCGTCTGGGGTACCATGAGCGCAACCACCCATGCTGCAGAGTGAGGAACGCCCCTACCGTGAGCGACCACCCGCTGTTCTCGATCGTCACGGTGTGCCTCAACGCCGAAGCGCACATCGCCGAAGCGATCGAGTCCGTGCTCGCACAGAGCTGTGCCGACTACGAGTACCTGGTCGTCGACGGTGGCTCAACCGACGGCACGCTCGGGGTGCTCGGCGCGTACGAGTCGCGTTTCGGTGGCCGCCTGCGGTGGGTGAGCGAGCGTGACGACGGGCTCTACGACGCAATGAACAAGGGGCTTGCCTTTGCGCGTGGCGAATACGTCGAGTTCCTCGGTGCCGACGACTGCCTGCGCCCGGGGTCACTCGATGCCGTTGCGCGGGGCCTCGAGACTGCTCCGCGCCCCGACATCGTGTGTGGCGCGACACACGTGTTCGGCCCGACCGGCACCTGGGATGAGGCGCCGCGCCGCGTGCTCAGGCGCGGGCTCCCTGCGCGAGTTCCGGCGGGCCATCAGTCGACCTTCGTCCGCCGTGAGGTGATCCAGGCGGCGGGAGGGTTCGACCAACGCTTCCGTATCGCGGCGGACTACGATCTCTACCTGCGCCTCGTCGAGGCAGGGCGAACCGAGCGCCTTCTCGACGAGGCCCTGTCGGAGTTCCGTCTCGGCGGCGTCAGCTCACGCAGCGCGCGGGCGACTGCCCGCGAGTACCGCGACGTGCGCGTCGCCCACGGCGCGAACCCGGTCGTCGAGGAGCTCGTCATGCTGAAATCGGCTGCAGCAGCGACCGCGTTCGCCGTATGGATGCGTCTCTTTCATCGCGCGCCGAGAGAGGCGCGACTATCGAGGTCTCGCAGATGAGCACCAGACCCCTGCGCATCGCATACCTGAGTCTGCAGGCCGTCGTCGACGGTCAGGACACCTGGGCCGCGGTCACCGAAGTCATCAACGGCTGGGAGGCGCTCGGCTGGACGGTCGACCGCTACTTCGCCGAATACCCGGCGTCAGGCGCCCCCCGAGGTCTCGGGCGGCTCGCCGAAATGCGGCGGGTGCAGGGCCGCCTGGCCGAGCAGTTGCGCGAGTACGACGCGGTTTACGTGCGGGCGCACCAGATGGCGCTGCCCACCGCGCGACGCGCGGCAGCGCTCGCCGTCCCGGTCGTTCAGGAATGCAACGGGCCGTATGAGGACCTGTTCATCGCGTATCCGCGGCTGCGTCTCGGCCGACCGATCCTCGATGCCATGCAGCGCTGGCAGTACCGGCATGCCTCAGCGATAGTCGCCGTGGCCGAGGGCCTGACTGGATGGCTGAAGCGTGAGGCTGGCCACGAGCGCGTCTACACGATCGGCAACGGCGCGAACACCGAAGTCTTCTCGCCTGACGCACCTCGGCGTCCCGGGCTGCCCGAACGTTTCGCGGTCTTCTTCGGCCAGTTCCCAGCGTGGCAGGGCATCTCCACACTGCTCGAAGCGGTCAAGCTGCCAGCCTGGCCGTCCGGGCTCCCGCTGGTGTTCGTTGGTGACGGCGCGATGCGGCCCGATGTCGAGGCCGCTGTCGTCGAGATGCCCGGCCGCGTTCTCTACCTTGGCAGGCTGCCATACGACGAGGTCGCGCAGGTGGTTGCACATGCGGTCGTCTCGTTCGTGCCCATGATGGCACCCGAACGCGAGACGATGTTCTCGCCGCTCAAACTCTACGAGTCCATGGCATGCGGCGTGCCGGTCGTGGCGTCGAACGTGGTGGGCATCAGTGAGGTGGTGAGTGAGTGGCAGTGCGGCATACTGTTCCCCGCAGGAGATGCATGCGCCATCGCCGAGGCAACGGCCCGCAACGTCGGCGATCCGCTCGAGGCGCGCGAAATGGGCCATCACGGGAGAGAGGCAGCGGTCGCCCGTTTCTCGTGGCGAGCGCGAGCTGCACAGCGTGCGCGCGTGATCGAAAACGCGCTTCAGGCGAGGTAGGCGAATCAGAGCGTTGATGCGTTACGCAACGTGACCCAGGGAGGTGGTACGTCGACATGGATCGTGGGACTGCTATGGTCGCTCATGGCAAGAGCGAGACCCGCGGCGAGGGGCACGGTCGGGCGTACGTCCTCGGCTGGCGCTGCTTCCTCGCTTTCGTTGCCCTGACGCCGCTGGTCATAGGCGCCTTGCCGCCTCAGGCGGGGTCGCTTGCCCTGTTCCGCGCGTACGATCCAGTCAGTCTGCCCAAGGTCGTGGTATTGCTGGTGCTCGCGGGCTTGTCGCTCGGCGCTCTGTGCGTGAGCGTGGTCCGTGACGAGACGGAACTGCGCTGGCACCCGGTCCTCTGGGTCTTGGTCGCGCTTGTCGGCTGGGCGGGGGTCTCGACACTCTTCGCGGCAAGCCCCGCGGTGTCGGTGTGGGGAGCCTATCTCCGCAACGAGGGGCTTGTGGCGATCTTCGGCTACGGCCTGGTCGCGTTCCTTGCGGTCCAGTACGTCCGCTCGACAGGCGATCTTCGCACCGTGATGGTCACGGCGGTCGTGTCCGGATCGCTCGTCTCTGCGTACGCCCTGCTGCAATTCTTACGAGTCGACCCGATCGAGTGGTCCCAGACGTGGCGGGTGTCGTCGTCGTTCGGCAACGCCGACATGCTCGGCGACTACCTGGTGTTCCCGTTCGCGCTGGCGCTGGGATTGGCGCTCTCGGCCCGCGGCAGATGGCGCTCGCTCGGGTGGTGGGCAGCCACGGCGCTGATCACCCTGGCACTGGCGGCAACGGAGACGCGAGGGGCGTGGATCGCGGTCTTCGTCCTGGTGATGTGTATGGTCTGGGCGGGTTGGCGCCGACTCCAGCATGCCTCGCGTCGACAGAAACTCACTTTCGGGGTGCTGGCTGTCGCCATGATAGTGGCCGCCGCCGCCGTCATCGTCCTCGTCCTACGAGGCCCCGCCGAACGCTCGGCGGCGTTGTCGTCGGTGCTGGCGAGCGCTAGCAACGGGCGCACGGTGATCTGGGACATCGGCCTGCGCGCCTGGCTGGTGCACCCCATCACCGGTTGGGGCCCGGACGGGTTCATGCGCGCGTTCGAGAGCGCCGTGGGGGCGAAGTGGTACGCGACGCTCTCGCGCGTCGGCGTGGGCTTCGGGTCGGCCGACAACGCTCACAACTTCCTCATCCAAGCGCTTGTGACGCTTGGCATCCCGGGGCTCGTGCTGACGGCGTGGGCGCTCGTCCGCACGGCCATCGAGTCGTATGGCGGCCTGCGCGCAGCAAAGGGCCGCAGTCGGCTGCTTCTTGTGGCGCTGTGGGGGGCGCTCATCGGCATGATGGTGGCATTGACTTTCGGCGTGACCACGCCTGAGGTGTCGGTGTGGTTGTGGCTGACGGTCGGCTTGCTCATCGCCCCGGCTTCGCACCGGGTCCCCGCCGTGCCGAGAGCGGTACTCGCGACCGGCGTGGCGCTTGGCGTCGCGGTCGCACTGTGGGCGGGCTCATGGTTGGTCGCCGATGTCATCGTGGGGAGGGCCATGCAGCAGGAAGCCGGCCCGGCTCAGGTTTCGGCGTTCGAGAGCGCGGCGCGGCTCAACCCGCTCTCGCCCAGATACCACTGGTTTGTCGGTGAAGCGCTTGTGAACGAAGCGCTCGCCGAGCAGCGCGCCGGGCAGAGCCAGCAGACCGTCGACGGGACGATGCTTCGGGCCATCTCGGCATACCACACCGCGGCAGCGGCGGACCGCGGCGACGTGCTCGTGCGCATCGCGTTTGCTAATGTCCTCGCCATCTACGCGGCGAATCATCCCGAGAGCGATGCCGCCCAGCGCGCCGTTGACGTGGCACTGGAAGCCGTGGGTATCGGGCCTCGCGACGTCGCCGCCCTGGTGGTTCTTTCGAGGGCCTACCAAGCCGCCGGCCGTCAGGCCGAAGCGGAGAAGACCGCGCGACTTGCCCGCTCGGTCGCGCCAGCATACGCTGCGCAGACCCTGGGCTCGCTCGGCCTCGACAGCCCCACGACGCAGTAGGGAAGACGGTCCGGGCGTCTACTGGGACGTCTTCGAGCCCTTCATCGCGTGCGCCGTCTTCTGGGCATCTTGGGCATCTTCGGCATCAGCTGGGACATCTTCGGCATCATCTGGGACATCTTCGCCATCCCGAGGCCGAGGAAATCGAAGTGCTCGCCGTAGTCCTTCATCATCTGCTTCATCGCGCTCAGCATGTAGCGACGCTTGAACCCGTCGGGAAGCGCGAGGATCTCCGTCATCTTGTTGGCGTAGAAGGTCATGTAGCACCTGCCGAGCGCGATCGTGACCTCTTCGAGCGACATCGCGTAGGGCTCGATGATCGGGGTCACGAGGTTGTACTGCGAGTAGTCGAACACGCGGATGCGGTCCTTCATCTCGTCAAAAAGGGGCGTGAACGGCATCGGGGTGATGACCGGGAACACCGCGATGTCCGGATTGAGGCGGATGGCCTCCGCCGCCGTGGCCTTGATCGAGTCCCAAGTCTCGTTGGGGAAGCCGATCATGAACGACGCCTCGATCATGATGTCGTGGTTCTTCAGGAGGTCCACCGCTTGCTTGTTCTGGTCTGTGGTGGTGCCCTTGTTCAGGCTGTTGAGCTGTGCGTCCGTGCTGGTCTCAGCGCCAAGATAGACGTGGATGATGCCGGCGTCGTGGTACTTCTGGAGGATGTCTTCGTCGCGGATGATGTCCTCGACGCGCGTCTCGATCAGGAGGTGCACGTCGAGATCGGCTTCGATGAGCCGGTCCAGGATCTGGATCCAGCGCTCCCGGTCCCTGGTCGGATAGGCGTCGATGAGGGTGATGAACTCGACCTTGTACTCCTCGACCAGGTGCCGCATCTCGTCCACGACCTTGCGGGGATCACGGGCTCGCCACTCCCCGCGCCAGAACAGGCGCTGGCTGCAGAAGGAGCACCCCATCATGCAGCCGCGCGACGTGAGCACCGACGCCATGCGGCCCCACGGCTCGACGTTGTAGTGGTAGTCCTCCCAGTCGAGCAGATGCCAGGCGACCTCCAGGGAGTCGAGGTCGGCTATGTGCGGTCGCTGCGGGGTGACGACCACTTCGCCATCTCTCAGGAAGGCGATGCCTTTGACCTCATCGGCCACGCCGTTGGGAACGGTCGCCATCAACTCGACGAGCGTCTCTTCGGCCTCCCCACGGATCACGAGGTCGGCGTGGTTCTCCTTGTCGCGGAGGATCTCGTCGTACATGAACGTCGGATGCGGTCCGCCGATCATCGTGACGATGTTCGGGTCGACCTGCTTGGCGACCCTTAGGGCCTCGAGCGCGGCGGGCACCGTCGCGGTGCTGATCGCGCCCGTCACCGGCAAGTAGTCGAGGGACATCACGAAGTCCGGCCGGTAGCTCTCGATCTGAGCCCGGATGTCCTCGAACGAGCGCTTCTTGTTCATCGCGTCGTAGAGCTTCGCCTCGTGTCCGGCCTTGAGGGCCGCGCCGGCGAGGTACGCGAGGTGCAGCGGGGGCCAGTTGCCGATCGTCTGGACGCCCCAACAGGTATAGGGCGGTGTGACGAACAGGATCCTACTCATGTTTGAGCCTCCGATGGCGCCGGCGCCGAAGTGAACACGGTCCATTCTACCATTCGGCGAGCCGTTCGACTCGGGGGCGTGGCCTTCGGCATGGGCTGCTCGCGTCGATCTGGCGGTCATTAAGGTCGTCGGCGGAGTGATCGGCTTCCTGATCAGCATCCCCATTTCCTACGGCTTCTTCAGGTTGTGCGCTGACCGGATGATCGTCCGCAAGCTGCTGAGCAGGATTCCGCAGCCGTCGCAACAGGCATCGGCAGGAACCCCGGGCGAGGGTGCTCCTGTCGGAAGCGCTGTGGGGACGTACCTGCGGAAACGCGCTTCTGCGACCGCTTCCATGAACGCCGGACAGGGCCGCTTCCAGGCCGTCTACCCCGAAATCGTACGTTGTGTTAAGGAGCGGCGGGGCATAGCATCCGGTAAGCCTACCGATGGCGAGAAGGAAGCTCCGGTCGGGCGACAGTATGCAGCGTCGCGGACTCCTTGGCATCGGACAGCAGGTGCGTGGTTTGCGTGCCGTCGCGGTGTGGAGGCCCGCGACCGAGCCCCGATCGCCGGTTCTGTCGACTCCGCCAGGAGGCGGTGACCGTGAGGATCAGCCAGTTCATTCCAGGTCAGGTCGTGGACCACCTCGCGGACGTTCTCCTGCTGACGGGACTCGACGGTTCCATCCTTGACGCCAACGCAGCGGCTTTGGGCTGCTACCGCTACTCTCGCGCCGAGATGGTTGCCTTGAGCGTCAACGATCTCAAGGCACCGGACGACCAAGACCCCCTCGACGATCAGGTGCGGGAAGCCGCCGCGCAGGGTGTTCGGCTGGAGACGGTGCATCGCCGCAGCGACGGCACGCTGTTTCCCGTCGAGATGTTGTCGGTTCCCGTCAGCGCGGACGGCGAGACCGCGATGCTCGTAATCATCTTCGACCTCACCGAGCGCAAGGAAGCAGAGGAGCACGGCAGACGGTTCGAAGAGTTCTTCAGGAAGCACGATGCTGTCTTCTTGCTCATGGATGCCGGCACCGGTCAACTGCTGGACGTCAATGACGCGGCTTTGCGTTTCTACGGTTACTCCTTGCCGCAGATGAGGTCGATGAAGATCGGGGACGTCAACCAGCTCCCGCCTGATGAGCTGGATGCCGAACGGCAAAGGGCCGCAAAGGCGGAGCGGAAGTACTTCGTCGTGCCGCATCGTTTGGCAAGCGGAGAGATCCGAACCGTTGAGGTGCATACCACTCCGGTGGACATGAACGGCCGAACTTGTCTGTTCTCGGTGATTCATGACATCACCGACCGCGAGCGAGCGGACGAGGCGCTGCGGAAGTCCGAGGAGAAGTACGCCACAGCCTTTCATGCGTCCCCGGACTCAATCACTATAACCCGGCTGAGCGACGGCGAGATCCTGGAGGCCAACGAGGGGTTCGAGCGGCTGCTGGGGTACACCCGCGCCGAGACCGTCGGAAAGACCACCGCCGAACTCTCTGCATACGCCGATTCCGGCACCCGCGCCGGACTCGTCAGCGGTTTGCGGGAGACCGGTGAGATCAACGATTTCGATGCGACTCTCCGGCGCAAGGACGGCACGTTGGTCGAGGTCATCGTCAGCGCCCGGGTTATCGAATTCCAGGGCGAGGAATGCTTTCTCGCGGTCGTTCTCGACGTCACCAAGCGCAAGATGGCCGAGGAGGCCCTGGCCGCGAGCGAGCGCTTCTCGCAGCGCATGCTCGAAGCGACCCCCAACCTCATCTACATCTACGACCTGGTCGAGACCCGGAACATCTACACGAATCGCGAGGTCACCGAGTTCCTCGGCTATACCTCGGAGGAGATCCTCGCCTTCGGGTCGGCCCTCTTCGAGCACATCCTGCATCCCGATGACGCCGCGCTCGTCGCAGAGCACCACGCGCGTCTCCATAGGCTCGCCCCGAGTGACGACTGCGTGCTGGAGGTCGACTACCGTATGAAGCGCGCCAGCGGCGAATGGCGCTGGCTGCACAGCCGCGACGTCCCGTTCGCCCGCGACGATTCAGGCGCCGTCACGCAGATCCTCGGCTCGACCGAGGACATCACTGAGCGGAAGGCCGCTTCGGAACAGCTGCGAGAGAGCGAGGAGCGCCACCGCTCGATCGTGGAGAGCATGACCGACGCGTATGTCCGCGCGGACGGGAACGGTCTGATCGTCGACGCCAGCCCCTCGGCGGTTGTCATGTACGGCTTCGACTCGGCAGAGGAGATGCTCGGCCTGCCTGGGGGGAGTCTCAACGCGAACGAGCAGGATGCGGTCGACGTGCGCGAGTGCCTGCTGCGGCACCGCGTCGTGGTGGATCACGTGTGCGAGGGTCGCCGGAAGGACGGAAGCACCTTCTGGGCATCGCTCAACGCCCTGTACTACTTCGACAAGCAAGGTCAACCGGTCGGCGCCGCTGCCTTTGTCCGCGATATCTCCGCGCGCAAGCAGGTCGAGGAAACGGTGCTCCAGTTTGCCCAACGGCAGTCAGCCCTCTTCGACGGTCTGCAGGAAGGGTTCACCGTGTTTGATGCCGACGGCGTGCGCCAGGACGTGAATCCGGCCTTCTGCGCGATGACCGGATTCTCGAGGGATGAGCTGGTCGGTGTCGGGCCACCTCATCCGTGTTGGCCGCCCGAGGAATCCGAGGCGATCGGCGAAGCCCTTGCGGCTCTCTTGCGCGGCAGAGCGAAGGAGCTCGAGTTGACCCTCATGCGCAAGGGCGGCGAACGCTTCCCCGCCTTGCTGTCTCCCTCGATCGTGAGCGACTCCCAAGGCCGCGTAGAGCTGTGTTTCGCGACCATCAAGGACATCACGGAGCGCAAGCGCGTGGAGGAAGCACTGCGGGAATCCGAACGCCACTTCCGCGAAGCCCTCGAAGACGTGAATCTGATCGCCATCATTCTAGATGCCGCCGGCCGCCTCACCTTCTGCAACGACTTTCTTCTCCAGTTGACGAGCTGGCAGCGGGATGAGGTCATGGGCAAAGACTGGTTCAGCACCTTCGTGCCCGACAGCGCACGCGAACGGGGCAGGCAGACCCTATCCGGTATCGTCGAGTCAGACATCGTTCCCTTCGACTACGAGAATATGATTGCCACACGCTACGGGGCAGAGCGGTTGATCAGCTGGAGCACACCCGTGCTGCGCGATGAACAGGGCAATCCCATCGGCGTCGTCGGCATTGGCGAAGACATCACCGAGCGCAGGCATGCGGAACACGAACTGCACCGCACCAAAGCGTCGGCCGAAGAAGCGTTGCGCGGACTCCAGGACGCGGTCACGCGCCAACAGGATTTGGCCCGCACCGACCCGCTCACCGGCGTGAACAACCGCCGCCACTGGTTCGAGCTCGCCGAGCACGAATTCGAGGTTGCAGCGCGCTATCACCGCCCCCTTTCCATGATCCTGTTCGACGTTGACGGTTGCAAACTCATCAACGACACGTTCGGGCACGCCGTGGGCGATCAGATACTTGAACACGTCGCGCAAGCGGCGCGCGCCGAGCTCCGGTCGGCGGATGTGATCGGGCGCTATGGCGGCGAGGAATTCGTCATCATGTTGCCGGTGACGACTGCGCAAGAGGCGTACCCCATCGCGGAACGCATCCTCGCAGGTGTCGGCGCGACTCGCGTGGAGACCGCTAAGGGGCAAGCCGTCGTCACGCTCAGCATCGGCATCGCCGAGACGCTGTTCGCACCACCCGGGGAACGTCTCGGCGGGGATGATTCGGTCGAGCGCGTCGTCCATCGCGCGGACGACGCGATGTACGCGGCAAAAGCCGCCGGACGCAACCGGATCTCCGTCTACTCCGAACCGGCGGAACGTCCCGAGGGGGGCGAGTAGGAGATACGACGAACGGGGTTGGGGCCACTACCGTTCCGCGGGAGGACGTCCATGAAGCGTTGTTCGATGCGACCTTGAGAGGGGACTGCGTGGCAGTATCCGGGATGCTCGAACGGCCTGTGTTGTGGATCATCGTGGTCGCGGGGGCGATCGTGGCAGCGGCGCTCAATTGGGCGTCCTCGCTGCGCCTGGTTAGCCGTGGGGCGCAAGTCCAGGTAAGTAAGGCTGTTGTCGCCGGAGGGCTGGCTGGGTGATTCGACTTGCCGCCACGAGTTGCGGTACTGGGACGGCACCGTTTGGACCGATCGCGTCCGCGATGCCGAGGAGGATTCTGAAGACTCGCTCCGACTCACTGACACGCTCGGGCGCTTCGCCCGGGGCGTAAGCGCGTCAAGGAGCACCGGTTCAGAACCGCACCTCTTGCGCCTCGACATTGTTCTGAGTTCAGGACTAGGTTAGCCCTCAGCTTGAGTGAGTTGGGGGCCAGCTCAAGAAACCGGATTGTCCGGGGGATGCGGGGAATTGGCGATGCAGGGTCTTCGGTTACGACTGCCATGCGCACTCGCCCTGGTCCTAGTCGCTGTCCTGATCGTGGGATGCGGAGCTGCCCGTCCCGGATGTGAAGGGCAAGACGCGGGCGCAGGCGACGCGGGCGCTACCTGAGCGTCCAACAAGCCGCTCCAGCGGACTGGCTGCGCCAGCTGCTGAGCCGACACGTTGGGCGGCGCTGTCAGCGGCGGTACCCACCCCTGCCAATCGGGAGCACACGTTTCATGACCAGTGAACAGGTGCTATAATTGGCCCGGTCAACAGGGCTCTGAGCGGAGGACCCATGCGAGCGACCAAGTTTTCCGAAGACATTGTCCCTCTGAGTGATCTGAAGGTGAACCCCGGCAGGGTCGTGCATCAGGTTGATGAGACGCGGCGACCGGTGCTTCTGACCAGCAGGGGACGTGGCGTCGCGGTCGTGCAGGCGCTGGCCGAGTACGAAGCCGAGGTCGAGGAGCGAGCGTTTCTCCGCGACGTCGTCCAGGGCCTTATGGATCTGGAGGAGGGGCGCGAGACGGATCTGTTGGAGGTCAAGCAGCGTCTCGGTCTGGACTGACGTGCCGCGCAAACGCCGCGTCACTTTCGCCGCCTCCACTGTCGACGACCTGGAAGCGATGCGCGCCTGGTACGCGGAGCAGCAGGCTCTCGACGTGGGCGAGCGACTGCTGCGCGAGGTCGTCTCGGAGGTCGAGCGCCTCGCCGAGTTCCCTGAGAGCGGCCGGGTGGTGCCTGAGTTCGGGCTCGCTCAGCTTCGCGAGGTCATCCATCCGCCGTTGCGCATCGTCTACCGGCTGGACGCCGACCGCGTACGCGTCGTCCGGGTTTGGCGCAGCGAGCGCCTTCTCAGGCTCCCATAGGAGGCGGCAGGCTCACCGACCGCCGTGCTTGTCGCCGAGCGTGGTTGTATCGCGAGCGCGTCCGGCGGGTAGAGTCGCAACAGACACGAGAGCGCGACGGACGGGAGAGACGCATGACCGATCGCAAGGTGGTGGGGAAGAAGTCCGATGTCGCCGCAGCGCCGATGGCCGGCGATGGCATCGAGGGCGTCGTGAAGCGCGTGCTCGTCTCGCCCGAGGAGGGCTGGGACGGCTGGGTGATGCGGCTCTTCGACATCGACTCCGGCGGCCATACGCCGAAGCACGCGCACGACTGGCCGCATATCAACTTCGTCGCCGCAGGGCGCGGCGAGCTGCACCTCGACGGCGAGGACCACCAGCTCGAGGCCGGCTCCTATGCCTTCGTGCCAGCCGGCCACGAGCACCAGTTCCGCGCCGCGGCGGACGAGCCGCTGTCGTTCGTCTGCATCGTGCCGGAGGCCGGAGACTACTGAGCCTTGTGCGGCCGAGGCCATCCTTGAAAAGCGGCCGTGAAGGGAATTGACTAGCCTGAGACCGCGTGGAGGGTCGGCGCTCGGCGCCGGCGGCGCCGCGCGGCCGTCGTGAGACCGACAACGGCGAGGAAGGTGGCATGACCCGGCCTCTTCCGACCCTCTCGGCTTCACCGCAGACAACGACGACGCCAGGGCCAAGGCTGCGCTGGCGAAAGGAGAGTGAACGCCGTGCCTCTCGCTGAGAGCAGGCTCGCCGAACTCCATCGGCTCGGCCAGAGCCCCTGGTTCGACTACATCAGCCGCGATCTTGTGGCCCGCGGCGGTCTCAGGAGGATGGTCGACCGCGACGGCCTCGGCGGCGTCACCAGCAACCCGTCCATCTTCGAGAAGGCCATAGGCGCCGGGACGAGCTACGACGAGCAGATCCTGAGGCTCGCGCGCCAGGGCCTGGGCGCGGCGCAGATCTTCGACCGCTTGGCGGTCGAAGACGTGCGCGCCGCCTGCGACGTGCTCGCGTCCGTGTATCTGGGCAGCGGCGGCGAGGACGGCTTCGTCTCCATCGAGGTCTCGCCCGCCTATGCCTACGATACGGAGAAGACCATCTCCGAGGCCCAGCGCCTTTTCGCCGCCGTGGACCGCCCCAACGTGATGATCAAGATCCCCGGCACCCGCGAGGGCGTGCCGGCGATCCTCGAGACGTTGCGGCAGAGCCTCAACATCAACATCACCCTCCTGTTCTCGACGAGTCAGTACGAGGCCGTCGCCGACGCCTACCTCGAGGCGCTCGAGTACCGGCTGCAGCACGATCTCACGATCCGCGCCACGTCGTCGGTGGCGAGCTTCTTCGTGTCGCGCGTCGACACGCTGGTCGACAGGCTGCTGGACGAGAGGATCGAGGCCGCCGCCGACGTGGCGGAGCGGCGGCGGCTCGGAGCGCTCAAGGGCACGGCCGCGGTGGCCAACGCCAAGGTCGTCTACGAGCGCTTTCGCAGCTACCTTAGCGGCCGCGACTGGCAGCTCATCGCCGCCTCGGGCGCCAAGGTGCAGCGTATCCTGTGGGCGAGCACCGGCACCAAGGACCCCGCCTACTCCGACGTGCTGTACGTGGACGAGCTCATCGGCGAGCACACCGTGAACACCCTGCCCGAGGTCACCTGGAAAGCCTTTAACGACCACGGCACGCTCGCGCGGACGGTCGACCGTCACCTCGACGACGCCCACCTCACGCTTCGCGGGCTCGGCCAGCTGGGCATCGACATGGAGCGCGTGGGCGCCCAGCTCCAGGTCGAGGGCGTGGAGCTGTTCGCGAAGGCGTTCGAGCAGGTCGTAGCGATCGTCGAGCAGAAGCGCAGCGACCTGCTCGCCGGCGAAGGAGGCTGACGTGGGCGGCGAAGAACTCGAGGCCGCCGTGCAGGAGCGCCTCGTGGCGCTCGCCGCGGCCGACTTCTCGGAGCGTCTCTGGGCAGCCGACCCCACGCTGTGGAAGGCCGACGACGACTCCCACCAGAAGATCGTCGCCAATGCCCTCGGCTGGCTCAGCGTCTTCGAGGGCGTCCGCGACGAGGTCCAGGGACTCACCGAGTTCGTGCACGAGCTGCGCGCCGAGGGGTACCGCTCCGCGGTCCTGCTCGGCATGGGCGGCTCCAGCCTCGCGCCCGAGGTCATGCGCGCCATCCTCGGCACGCGGCCGGGCCACCTCGACCTGCACGTGCTCGATTCCACCGACCCGGCCGCCGTGGCCGCCGTCGCGGCGGCCGTCGACCTCGAGAGCACGCTGTTCGTGGTCGCCAGCAAGTCCGGCGGCACCACCGAGACGGCGTGTTTCCACGCCTACTTCTACGAGCGCCTGCGCGAGCTCGGCGGCGAGCACGCCGGCCATCACTTCGTGGCCATCACCGACGAGGGCACCTCGCTCGAGCAGCAGGCCCTCGACCAGGGCTTCCGCGCCGTCTTCGTGAACCCCGGCGACATCGGCGGCCGGTACTCGGCGCTCAGCTTCTTCGGCATGGTCCCGGCCGCCCTCATCGGCGTCGACGTCGAGCGGCTGCTCGACGGCGTGTGCGCCATGGCTGTGGCCTGCGGCCCCGACGTGCCCGCCGAGCAGAACCCCGCCCTACGGCTCGGCGCCGCGATGGGCGAGCTGGCGCTGCGCGGCCGCGACAAGCTCACGCTCGTCTTCGAGCCGCCGCTGGCGCCTCTCGGCGCCTGGGTCGAGCAACTCGTCGCCGAGAGCACCGGCAAGGAGGGCACGGGTATCCTGCCGGTGGACCTCGAGGAGCTCGGGCCCGCGGGCGCGTACGGCGACGACCGCGTCTTCGCGGCGGTGCGGCTCGCGGGCGCGGCCGACGCCGGCATCGCCGGGGCGCTCGAGGCGCTGCGCGACGCCGGCCACCCGCTGCTGGAGCACGAGATTGCCGACGTGCGCGACCTCGGCGGCGAGTTCCTGCGCTGGGAGATCGCCGTCGCGGCCGCCGGGCACGTGCTCGGCATCGACGCCTTCGACCAGCCCAACGTGCAGGAGAGCAAGGACATCACCAAGGGGCTGCTCGGCGAGTACGCCGCGACCGGCGAGCTGCCGGCCGAGCCGCCGACGGACGACGGTCGCCGGGTGGTGTATCCGGTGGGCGACGAGGACCTGCCGGCCGCCTTGCGCGAGTTCCTCGCGCAGGCCGCGGCCGGCGACTACGTCGCCCTCCAGGCGTACGTCGCGCCCGGGCAGGCCGTCTGGGACCAGATGCAGGCGATCCGCCTGCAGCTGCGCGACGGCCTGCGCGTCGCCACCACCCTGGGATACGGCCCCCGCTACCTGCACTCCACGGGCCAGCTCCACAAGGGCGGGCCCAACACGGGTTTGTTCCTGCAGCTCCTGGGGCACGACCCCGACGATGTCGAGATCCCGGGCCAGCCGTACAGCTTCGGCACGCTCAAGCGCGCGCAGGCGCGCGGCGACCTGACGGCCCTGCGGACGCATGGCTGCCGCGCCATCCGCGTGTGCCTCGGCGACGACGTGCCGGCCGGCCTCGCGCGTCTGGCGGAGATCATCGCCGCTGTCTGAAGCGCGGGGCGCCTGCGGCGCCCCGCGGCAACGCCGGACCGCGTCGGCTGCACGTCGCGCGCGCGGAAGGCCCGGTCCGAACGAGGAGGTCCTGATGGACATCGCCATGGTCGGCCTGGGCCGCATGGGCGGCAACATGGCGCGGCGCTTGCTGCGCGGCGGTCACCGAGTCGTGGTATGGAACCGCACCTTCGCCAAGGCGGAGGAGCTCGGCGCCGAAGGCGCCGAGCCCGTCCGCGAACTGGCCGGCGTCGTGGCCGCGCTGCCGCAGCCGCGCGTCATCTGGCTGATGCTGCCCTACGGCGACACCACCGAGGAGACGATCGACGAGCTCGTGCCGCTGCTCGCCGTTGACGACATGCTCATCGACGGCGGCAACTCCCCGTTCCAGGACGACGTCAGGCGCGGGGCGGCCTTGGCCGAGAAGGGCATCCGCTACCTCGACGCCGGCACCAGCGGGGGCGTCTGGGGCCTCGAGGTGGGCTACTGCCTCATGGTCGGTGGCGAGCGCACGGCCTTCGAGCACATCCGGCCGATCCTGGCCACGCTGGCCCCGCCCGGCCACGGCTACGACTACATGGGCGGTCACGGCAGCGGGCACTTCGTGAAGATGGTCCACAACGGCATCGAGTACGGCATGATGCAGGCCTACGCCGAGGGCTTCGAGCTCCTCGAGGCCACCGAGTGGGACCTCGACCTGGCGGCGATCGCCGATCTCTGGAACCAGGGCAGCGTGGTGCGCAGTTGGCTGCTCGAGCTGGCCGCCGACGCCCTGAAGAAGGACCCCGGCCTCGAGCACATCACCGGGTACGTCGAGGACACCGGCGAGGGCCGCTGGACCGTCGAGCAGGCGATCCGGCACAGCGTGCCCATGCCGGCCATCACCGCGGCGCTGTTCACGCGCTTCCGTTCGCGCCAGGCTGACACCTTCAGCGGCAAGGTCCTGGCCGCCCTGCGCAACGAGTTCGGCGGCCACGCCGTGCAGGAGAAGAAGTGAGTCCCAAGGACGATCCCCCCGAGGAGCGTGTCGGCTACGAGGTCGCCGATCGCTTCGGCGACGACCAGGAGCTGCGCATCGGCGGCGTGGCTCGCCTCGGGGCGGCGCTCTCGCCCTTCGGCGGCGAGCGTGACCCGCATCCGTGCAGCCTCGTCATCTTCGGCGTCACCGGCGATCTCACACACCGCAAGCTCATGCCGGCGCTTTACGACCTCGCCTGCCACGGGGTGCTGCCATCCGGTACCACGATCGTGGGGTACGGGCGTCAGGAACTCACCGACGACGAGTTCCGGACGCTGCTGCAACAGTCCATCGAGGACCACTACGGCGCGGACACGATGGATGGCGCGCTCTGCGAGCGCATCCTGCTGACTCCGCGCTACGTCCAGGGGCAGTTCGACGATCCCGACGGGTACGCGCGTCTGGCCGCCGTTCTCGACGAGCTGGACGCCGGCGGCGGGACGCGCGGGGACCGCTTGTTCTATCTGGCCACACCGCCCAGCCAGTTCGAGGTGATCGTGGAGCAGCTCGGCGCTTCCGGTCTGGCGCGCAAGGGCGCCTTCGACGAGTCGAGCGCTCGCGGCGAGCCGGTCGCCGGCTGGACCCGCGTCGTGGTCGAGAAGCCGTTCGGCCGCGATCTGGAGACGGCGCGCGAGCTGAACCGCGTGATCGCCGAGGTCTTCGACGAGCGGCAGGTCTACCGCATCGACCACTATCTGGCCAAGGAGACCGTGCAGAACCTGTTGGTGCTGCGTTTCGCCAACGGCATCTTCGAGCCTGTGTGGAACCGGCGGTACGTGGACTTCGTGGAGATCACGGCGGCGGAGACGCTGGGCGTCGAGCACCGCGGCCCGTACTACGAGGAGGCCGGCGCGCTGCGTGACATGATCACGCCGCACCTTATCCAGCTGTTCACGCTGGTGGCCATGGAGCCTCCGGTGGCGTTCGACGCCGACGCGGTGCGCGACGAGAAGCTCAAAGTTCTGCGCGCCGTGAGGCCCATCCCACACCACCTGGTCTCGCGGTGGGCGGTGCGCGCGCAGTACGTCCAGGGCGTGGCGGACGGGGAGGCGGTGCTCGCGTACCGCTCCGAGGAGCGGGTCGCGCCGGACTCCCACACCGAGACGTATGCCGCCGTGAAACTCCTTGTGGACAACTGGCGCTGGCAGGGGGTGCCGTTCTACCTGCGCACCGGCAAGCGCCTGGCGCGCCGTGTGACGGAGATCGCCATCCACTTCAAGCTGCCGCCGGTGCTGCTGTTCCGCGACGCGGCGGCCGGCCGCGGCCTGCAGCCCAACGTTCTGGTGCTGCGCGTGCAGCCGGACGAGGGGTTCTCGCTGAACATCGAGTCCAAGCTGCCCGGCCACGACGTCGCGCTCCAATCCGTCGCCATGGACTACTCGTACGGGATGACGCTGCACGAGCTGCCCTTCAGCGCCTATGAGACCGTCCTCGTCGATGTGATGGAGGGCGACATGACGCTGTTCACGCGTGGCGACCAGGCCGAGGAAGCGTGGCGCATCGTCGGTCCGATCCTCGATGAGTGGGCCGGCAAGCCGGGGCGCGAGATCCCCATCTACGAGGCCGGTGGGTGGGGCCCCGAGACGGCGGACGCCTTGATCGCCGGCGACGGCCACGCGTGGCGGCGGCCGTGGAAAGACCTCGGCAACGACGGCGACGACTGACCTGACGAACCCGATCGGCTCGTCCGGTCCGATCACAAGGGAGCACCGTTGAGCATCGAGATCCTTCCCGACGCGGACGCCTTGGCGCTGCGCGCCGCCGACCTGTTCGCCCTGACATCCCAGGAGGGAGCGGCGGCGCGCGGCAGGTTCGCCGCCGCCTTCAGCGGCGGCGAGACACCGCGCGCCTTCTACAGGATGCTGGCCCGCCAGCAGTTCAGCCAGAAGATCCCCTGGCGCCGGGTCCAGCTCTATTGGGGCGACGAGCGCTGCGTGCCGCCCGACGATCCGGCGAGCAACTACGGCATGGCGCGGGACGCCCTGCTCAAGCACGCGCCCATCGCCGACGCCAACGTGCACCGCGTGCACGGGGAGGAGGCGCCGGAGCAGGCGGCGCTCGCCTACGAGAAGGAGCTGCGCGCCTTGGCGGCGCTCGAGCGGCCCAAGCGCGAGCTGCCCGTGTTCGACCTCGTGCTCCTCGGCCTCGGCGGCGACGGGCACACGGCCGGCCTCTTCCCTCACAGCGACGCCCTGGCGGTCGAGGAGCGCTTCGCGGTCGCCACGGAGGCGCCGGACGGCTCGCCGCGCGTCACCGTGACCTACCCCGTGATCAACGCCGCGCGCCGCGTCTGGTTCCTGGTGAGCGGCGCGCACAAAGCCGGCATGGTGGCCGAGGTCCTCGAAGGCCTGCAGGTACCGGACGCGGTGCCGGCCCAGGGCGTGCGGCTGGTGCACGGCAAGCTCACGTGGCTGCTCGACGAGGCGGCGGCGGCCGAGCTGAGCCCCGCGCTGCGGGGATAACGAAAGGAGCGGGGCATGGGGCCTCTTCATGATGAGCAGTCGCCGGCGGAGGGGACCACCTGCGTGCTCGGTTACCTCAAGGAGAGGGCCAGCGGCACACCCGCGGGATGACCTGTGACGTATCGATGCTCTGGTGGTATGACCATTACGGCATCGATGCTTCAGGCGTATGATGACGGCGAGCCAAGAGGAGGTCGCCATGGCGCGCGCCGTCATCTCACCCAAGTTCCAGATCGTCATCCCCAAGGAGATCCGCGAACGCCTGAACCTGCAGCCCGGGCAGGTCGTGAGCCTCATCGACCGCGGCGACATGGTCACGCTCGTGCCGCAGAGGCCCATCGCCGACCTTCGAGGAATCGCGAAGGGCGTGTCCTACGAGGGCTATCGCGACAAGACCGACCGGTTCTGAGGCGTGCGTGAAGGTCATCGACTCGTCCGTCTGGCTCGAACTCGTTACCGACGGGCCACTCGCGGTGCGCTGCTCCGAGCACCTCGCCGATCTCGCTGAGGTCGTGACGCCCAGCGTGGTGCTGCTCGAGGTGTACCGGGTGCTGCGACGCCAGGGGCGCGAGCGTGCCGCCCTGCGGAGTGTCGGCGAGATGGAGCACACGCGTTTCGTCGCGGTCGACACTCACGTGGCGATCACGGCGGCCGACCTGAGCATCGATCACGGCCTGGCGGCCGCGGACGCTCTGATCTACGCCACGGCAAGGCTCGAGGGCTGCGAGCTCGTCACCGCCGACACCGACTTTCGCGGGCTGCCCGGCGTGACTCTCATCGAGGCCGAAGACTAGCTGCAACGGCCTGGTGGTACACTCATAAAGCAAGCCAGGTGGCCGCGGCGGGGCCGCGTCGCGATGCTCCTCGGAGCTCGTGAGGCTTCCCGTCGAGGAAAGTCCGGACACCACAGAGCAGGGCGCTGGCTAACGGCCAGCCGGGGAAACCCGAGGGAAAGCGCAACAGAGAGCAGACCGCCAGCGGCCCCTTTCGAGGGGTGCGGGTAAGGGTGAAACGGTGAGGTAAGAGCTCACCAGCGGTCCTGGTGACAGGCCGGCTCGGCAAGCCCCGCCCGGTGCAAGACCAAATAGGGGAGCGTTTGAGGGTTGCTCGCCCGAGGCTCCCGGGTTTCGGTCGCATGAGGCGCGCGGCAACGTGCGTCCCAGATGGATGGTCACCCACGACAGGATCCGGCTTACGGCTTGCTACTGAGAAGCCCCTCTTTCCAGCTGGAGGAGGGGCTTCTCCACGCTTGGGGTGCGAAGGCCGGGCGGGTATGCTCGTCGCATGAGACCGACCGCCGCAGAGCTGGCCGTGACCCTGGGCCTCGCGCCGCATCAAGAAGGAGGGTTCTTCCGCGAGACCTATCGTGCAGCCGAGACCGTGTCGACGCCGCGCGGTGAGCGTGTCGCCTCGACTGCCATCCTCTTTCTGGTCACCGCGGCGGCTATCAGCCACCTGCACCGGCTCGCGAGCGACGAGCTCTGGGTGTTCCAGGGAGGGCTGCCGCTCGAGGTGGTGAGCATATCGCCGCACGGTAGGCTCGAGGCGCGCGTGCTGGGCGACCCGGCGGACGGCACGCGCGAGGCAGGCGGGGTGGAGGCGACGCCGCTGGCACTGGTGCCGGCCGGCAGCTGGCAGGGCGCCTGCCTCGCGGGCGGCCCGCACCTGCCGGCCTCCCGCGCCTGGGCGCTCGTGAGCTGCATCGTCTCGCCCGGGTTCGAGTACGAGGACTTCGAGCTCGGCGAACGGGACGCGCTGCTGGCCGCGTACCCGGAGCACGCGGAGATCGTCACGGCGTTCACCTGAGGCCGCGCCGCCGGCTGCCGCACCGCCTGACTACTTGAATGTCTGCGGGGAGCGCGCAACGACGACGTCGATCAGCTTGCGCGCGTTCGCCTGCTTGATGTGGAATCCGTCGTAGAACGCCTGCGGGTCGCCGCCGAAACTCGACAGCTCGCTCAGATCCAGCAGGCGGAAGCGATACTCCTTCTGCAACCCATGCAGGTAGGTGACGACTTCGCGGTGACGCTCGTCCCAGCCGGCCGAGCGCACCGCAGCGAGCAGGCGTGGATGCAGTGGCATGAATACCACAGCCGGCGTGCTGCCCATCTTGTTGAGCAGACCGAGGGTCTTCTGGAAGTAGCGCTTTGAGCGAGGGAACAGCGCTGGCGTCGTGGTCGCGTAGCGTTTGAGTGCCGCGTCGATGGAGCAGTCCACGGAATGCGACAGGCGCCGCCCGCGCTCGACTGCCAGGTCGTAGCGATTATGTAACACCGCGCCATCGGGGCCGTAGCGCGTGAGCGCGAGGTCCCGGCCTTTGGGGACGTCAGCCGCGGTCTTCGGCAACTTCTCGCGCTCGGACGCGACGAGAGCCGGCGGCAGCCAGTGGCTGAGCCGTCCATCCTGGATGAGTCCCATCGAGAGACCCTGCTCACGGAAGGCCTCAACGTGGATGAACCAGACGACGCGCAACTTTGCCTGCGGGTAGCGCTCGTGGATGAAGTTGATGAATGCCCAGGCGTCCTCGGGGCGACCGTTTTGGAAGGCCAGATTGAAGCCGCGTAGACCGGTGAGCTGCTGGAAGTAAGAGGGCTCGAAGCGGGTCGCGCGTGAGCCGCCGAAGATGAGTAGCTGCGGCGGCTTTGGTAGCCGCGTGAGGAGCTCGAGCTTGACGGCACGGTCGGTGCGCACGAACAACGACTTCGGGTGAGCGCCTGAACTGTCGTGGCGGGGGGCCGCGGCGACGCCGACAGCGAGACCGGCCAAGGCCACGATCACCACGACGGAAAGGAGAAGTCGCCTGTGCCGCCGGGCGCTGCCTTGCCGGCTTGAGGCTGGGATGTGGCTACGGGAGTCCATGGTCGCACAGACTGGCGGCGGGTGGAGTGCCGTCAGCCTCGGCGACCATGGTAGCACGGTCTGGTCGGGCAGACCGGCACCATGGTGCCGTCTGAGCCGCGTGGTAGGCTGCCCTTCACCGTGGGGGG
>Ga0209386_1000152_pt1 | contig 35675 bp, 42 predicted proteins | sample NGEPertwo_FD_184510 | JGI IMG/M metagenome (GOLD analysis project Ga0209386, IMG submission 184510) | Arctic peat soil microbial communities from the Barrow Environmental Observatory site, Barrow, Alaska, USA - NGEE Permafrost154B-two... | ecosystem: Environmental > Terrestrial > Soil > Wetlands...
GCCATAATGCTCCGACATCTCGTGATAAGTCTTATTAATAGTGGGGTTATACCAAGAAGTTTTTTCTACGCCGGTCTTGAGATTATCTGGAATCAAAATTCTCGTAACTCCGCCGAAGAATCGATACATATTTACATGGGCTGCAATCCAGCACTCTTGATTTTGAGAAGAAAAGGCTTCTACATAAGCGTATTGACTACTAGATAAACAGCCAACGAATACAGAGACATCAATAATTTCCCCTGTATCTCGATCAACAATATGTGCCTTCTGACCTGCCCAGTCAACCTCTGCCTGCTCACCGGGTTTACGCTGAATATGCATGGTTACCTTGGTTTTGATGGTGTACTGTTGGTAGTAGTAACAAAACTGGGAATACATCAGTGGGATCTCGTTGCTGAGACGACAGGACTCACAGTATTCATGCCATAACAAACTGAGTGTAACTCCGCTTTTTGCCATTTCTTTGTGCATAAGCTCGCAGTCAGGATGCTTTCTTAAGGATGGTATGGCCTCCCCTGAAGAGAAAAGCAGATGGATTTCACCGTCAGTAATGTTTTCCTTTAACGGCCATGAGAGATTCATCTCATCTGCTCGCAGCAACACTTTTGCCACGGTGTTACGTGAGCAGGCACAACTGGTAGCGATACTGCGTTGACTGATCCCTTGACTGTGAAGCCGAAGGATCTCCCGATAATTGGTCATTGAATGACCTCCTAAGAATGTTATTTACACTACGCTCAGTAATGCATAATTACATTCTACAGTGGAGATTAACCCAGTGGCACTCGTACCGGAAACCTGGCTCAAATATTCCGGAGACGTGGTACTCACTTTCCGGAACGGTGGCTCATTTCGACCCAGATTATTCACTTGAGCAGCTCCAACTCCATACCCGTACATAAAATCACCTCCTAAATTAACGTTTACTGTATATTTATATTTAGAATACGATTCCCATTGCAATCAAAAGAAGAATTATTACGACGACTGCAGCAATTCCTGAGTTCATGCCATTTCCCATTCCCATTTGCGTTTCCTCCCTTTCTGGTGATACCTAATAATATGCATAGCCTGTAACAAGTGGAACAATATGGAAATAATTATTTAGAAGATGAACAAAAACACACCGAAATCAATTCAATGATTTCGGTGTGTTTAGTTTGTTGCCCGTAACATTTGAAACTGCGGTTTAATTAGAGCATTGCTTTTTGTGCAAATTCATAGAGTTCCTCGCTGAACTGCTTTTTTCACTTCTGCCATGTCTGTAAAACCTCCCTTTATGTTTATTAGTGTAACATCATCACTACTCCCTAAGTGTGACTCAAAACACATCTCTCTATGTATTCGTCCATAACAACAACCTAGACTTCAATTGATTGGAAAGCGGAATTGACTATCTTATTGTCTTTTGCTAATATTATTAAAATAGTTTAATTTATGTTTTAAGTTTTATAGGGTTCCGCAGTTTTAATAACTGGTCTGGTCCGAGATAAAACGCACAGTTTAAACTGTGTTCACGGAAGGATAAAAGCCTGGGAGATAGAATCTCTCAGGCTTTATTAAATATTATACGAGGAGTGACAATGATGAAATGGTTATTATTATTTGTAGCAGGACTTTTAGAAGTATGTTGGGCTGTAGGTTTAAAGTATTCGGATGGCTTTACAAAACTTGTACCAAGTATTTTCACCATATTAGGAATGATAGCAAGTTTTTATTTTTTATCATTAGCATTAAAAAATATTCCCTTAGGTACAGCATATGCAATTTGGACAGGAATTGGTACAGTTGGTACTGTAACGTTGGGAGTAATATTGTTCAAAGAACCTATTGACCCAAGCCGGTTAATTTTTATTGGATTTATAGTAATAGGAATTATAGGATTGAAACTCGTATCCGCTCATTAGTTAATTCTTTTGTAATGTTTTTTTCTTATATTGAGAAAGCACCCTTGGGATGTAACTATCTTAAGGTGCTTCAATTTCTATTACAGGGAATTATATATTATGATAGGGTTTGTAGATAAAAATACTTGCATGGGATGTGGATTATGTTAGAGCGTGAAAGAACTACTCTGCAAATGATGATAAGGCACTATTGTAAAGTTCACCACCATTCTGCCAGGGTACTGTGTTCAGAATGTCAAGGATTATCTGATTATGCCCTGACCCGCCTTGCAAGTTGTAAATTTGGAGAAAATAAACCGACATGTGGCAAATGTACTGTGCATTGCTATAAACCCGAAATGCGTAAAAGAATCATCGAGATCATGCGCTATTCGGGTCCCAGGATGCTCTTGATACATCCAGTGATCGCGATTAGGCATTTGATTGACGGACTTAAGAAAGTTAATTAATCATTTTCTGCTGGGGAGAGCTATTTTAGAAGAGATCCAACTCTGTGGATCTCTCAAGATCGTTTTGTCATAGTGTGGTTTGAATCACAGTTTTAAGACTACGCAACATTCGATTGTACTTTGTTTCACTGAATGGTAAAATGTGATATCCATGACTGGAGATGATAGCTTGGAAATCAACCATGTAGAAGTAGCAGGGGCCAAACTTAAAATTCGTATAAAGGCACTACTTTGGGAGTGGATTTTCATTAGTGCGTATTTAATTGCCTTATTATTTTTTACCCTTATGTTCTATCACTTTGTGATAGGTTCAATGCCTGTTTTTTCACAAACTCAGTCTCAGTGGATAGCATTTTTGGCAAGTATTCTACCTATAATAGGTATCTTCACATTCTGGGAAGGTAAAAGCCCTTATGCTTCCATCGGTAAAAGAAAGAGCGGATTGATGGTGAGGTATCAACACAATCCAATAAGAGGAAGTATTATCAGAAATGTTTTGAAGTTTTTGCCGTGGCAGCTAGGGCACATGAGTACAATTAGAGGAATGTACTATGGGTATGAATCAGGATTAACATTGGTTCTATGTGGACTAGCAATGTCATTGCCAGTGGTTTACATTTTGATGGTGGTTATTAGTAAGGATCATAGGCATTTACCGGATATTATGGCGGGGAGTATTGTTGTTTAGAAAATGATTAACGGTGGGAGTTGAGAAAACTCATGGCATTATCCCAAAGTAACAGCGATTTAGTTTCCTCTGAAAGCGGAAGCTGCTTCAGGGCTTGGATGGCATCGCAGGGGGAGTAATCCATGATGGGAAAATCCGTCCCGAACATAAATTTTGTAGGATTCTCATCAATTGCTTTAAGCCACTCATCCTGCACTGGAAAACGTGGGTTACCAAGGATGAAGGCTGTGTCTAGGTAGACGTTGGGATAGCTAGCAGCAAATTTTATAGCGAGGGAGAAGTCCTTGGGCAGTCCCATATGAGCAATGGTCACCTTAAGATTGGGGAAGGACCTCAGCACTTCCGTAAGGTTCTCAACACGTGTATAAGGGCCTTCTATCGGCATACCGCTTAAATGTAGTATTAGACCTTTTCGCCGTTCACTGAGCATTCGATACACAGGCCACAATCGCCCATCGTTAACAGCAACTTTTTGAACGAACGTGTGTATTTTGACACCTGGAAAATCCCATTCATCAAGGGCTTGGCTTAAGATACTCACAAGGTCATGGTCCTCCTGATGTAGGGCAGCAAAAGGGTGTAACCAGGAATACTTCTGACATAAATCTTTCAGCCATAAGTTAATTCCTGCTGCCATATCCTTTTTATGTGCGTACCCTAAAACAAAAGCCGACGTTACCCCGATGTTTTCTAGATACCTTAATAGTTCTTCAGTGGGTTGGCGATAGGGCATAGTCCACCCTTGCTGCACAAACCAGTGTAATATCGCCTCCATTAAACGATCCGGAAACAGATGAATGTGGGCATCGCAAATTTTCTCATTGAGAGTAAACCTTTCTCGTTGATCGATACGATGACTGGCATCTTTCGAAGAACTCATTCGCAATACTCCCTTCTTATTATAGAATGATTTATTTCTTCTTGAGAAAATGGTATTAGGTGCTCGCCCCTTATCCTATCATGTTTGAAAGACAACGTTTTCACGAGGATCAACTTGACATGGAATCTATAATAAGGTTAAGTGGCAAGGAAACATAGTTATAATGGTACGAGGAAACTCGTAAAATATTTGAGGGGGCATATCATCATATTGAACCATGAGAAAAAGTGTAAAATTAAAATAGTAGAAAATGGTCCTTACATCGTCACTGGGAATATTACTTTGTCCGAGAAGATAATAGTTTCTAAGGGCAAAGCAACTGAATTAGAAGATGGCCATGAATTACCTCAGACTGAAAGGTATGCCTTATGCCGTTGCGGTCAATCAGAGGCTGCACCATTTTGTGACGGCAATCATGTTAAAGTCGGTTTTAAAGGCGCTGAGAAGGCTTCAAGAGAGACGTTTGAAGACCGGGCTAAACTGGTTGAGGGACCGAATCTTGACCTTCTAGATGATCAACGATGTGCCTATGCCCGTCTATGTCACAAAAAAGACGGAAAGGCATGGAGGCTTACCAAAAACTCTGATAATCCGGCATTAAGAGAACAAGCGATTATATCTGCGTCCGATTGTCCAGCTGGAAGGATAGTTGCCTATAATAAAGCAGGAAAAGCGCTCGAAACTGACTATCAACCCTCCCTTGAAATACTTCAGGATCCTGAACAACAAGCAAGTGGTCCAATTTCTGTTAAAGGGAATATTCCCATTGAATCTTCAGATGGCTATATTTATGAAATAAGAAATAGAGTCACTCTTTGTCGTTGCGGCAAATCAAAGAATAAACCAATTTGTGACGCAAGCCATATTGAAACCCATCGGCTTAAAGCTGCTGGATTCGATGTCTAGGTCCTGATGTCAATAAGTAATGACTAAAAATGAGGATAGTCAAAAGCGGGAAACCTTCCTAGGCATTAATCATGCCTGGGAAGGTTTCTGTAGTTAATGAAAATATGTACAAAATAATTATGGAATTTATAGTTAAAAAAGGTAAACTATTTATTGATGGCGAATTATTGAGTCTAACAAGATAATATTAGCATTATCAAAAAGAATGACGAGGTTTGAATGATGGGCTTCAGAAAAAGAAGTGGAGGGTTTTAATTGATAGATGAGCGCGAATTAATAAACGTCCTACTAAATGGTCGGTTAGAATGCTGTATGAAAAATAGAAAGGCTAGTAATTCTTATCAAACAGGAAAAATATATGATTGGGAAATTGAGCTTTTTGTGGGCAAATATATATATAACGTTTCACATAGAGGCACTAATCCTTACAGTGGGGTTGAGTATGTTTTTGAAGAGGGGAACCCGTTGCCAATATGGTCGTGTGATTATGTTGGATACGCAAAACTAAAACGGCCTTCAATGGAAAAGGAGTTTTATGGTTTTTTAAAGAAGGGAAGAAAGATGTCTTTAAAGGACCGACAAGTAACCTTCTTCACCTTTGGCTTTGATGAAGGATATTTTTCATATCAATCAAGGTTTACTGGCAGCTTCGTCAGTGGCCTACTGCAAATAGAAGAGATATATTATCAAGGTGATCTAGTCGTCCAACAGATTACAGGAGGTCATTTGAATATAAGAGACAATGCCGCCCAATAAAATGTAGCAATTTTCCGTTTGACAAACCAAATATTTGATTATAAAATTCATATGTATATACCTGTATAAAATGTATAATTACCCTAATAAACCTCGATGGTTTGTGGAGGATAGAGAATGAAAGATTTAAGCCAAATTGAAGAATTATTGGTCATGAACGTGGAACAATTAAACGAAGAAAATTCATTAAAATTGGCCAGGGAAGCAATAAGTCAAGGAATTGACCCTCTATACCTGCTATATTTAATGAATGAAGGAATGAAGAGAGTCGGGAAACTTTATGATTGTAAAGACTATTATATCGCAGATCTAATCATGTCAGGACTGATTTTCAGGGAAGTGTTAGAACTGGAAGAAATGACTGATTTTTTCCATAGAACGTATGATAAAAAAGCTGGAAAGGTCGTTATTGGAACTGTAAAAGGTGATATACATGACATAGGAAAAGACATTTTTAAGTATATGCTAGAGGCCTACGGCTTTGATGTCATTGATCTTGGCGTAGATATCTCGAGCGAAATATTTGTAAAAAATGTTGCGAAACATCATCCTGATATTGTGGCGCTGAGTGGTGTCTTAACGAGTACGGTCGATGAAATGAAAGAAGTCGTAGATTCTTTAATCGAAGCAAATCTTCGGGATAACGTCAAGATCATTATAGGTGCTAGTCACCTTACAAAAGATACGTTCACATATATTGGTGCGGATAGCTATGCCACAGATGTTTCCGAAGGGGCTAAAGTATGTAGGGAATGGATGAAAGAGGACCATGGGCAAGGAGTCGAAGGTAATGGCTGATCCAATTTATATTAGAATTGTTGAAGATATTAAGGGAAAGATAAATAGCACAGAGTTAAATCCAGGTGATACCATTCAGACTGAAACCGCACTTTGCAAAGAATATGGCGTTAGTCGAATGACGGTCAGAAAAGGTTTGGCTATTTTGACGAGTGAGGGATACATCTTTTCTGTTCCTGGCAAAGGTAGTTATGTCCAAAAACCCCAAGCTAACAAATATACGTTGTACTATGATGAGATGAACAACCCTATTAACAGTGTTGATAACGCAAGGCTGTTGGAAGTAACGATTATTATGCCTGACGAAAAGTTGGCAGATGCGTTGCAAACCACCAGAAATAAGCATGTAATTAAGATCCGCAGGTTGTTTTATACAGATGGATTACCAGTGGCTTATGATATTAAATATTTACTTTATAATAAAGGCATGCCTATTGTAGAGAAGGAAATTGAACAGGCAACATTTCAGGAAATGGTTTCAGAGAGTATACCTACTTTTGCACTAAAGAAAAGAATAAGTATTAGTGCACAGATCCCTAACGAAGAAATTAAACGATATCTCAATATTTATGATGAACTTGCCTTATTGGTTGTTGAGCAGAAACTTTACAATACGGAAAAAAAGCCCATTGGCATAGGGGTCACTAGTTATAGAGGAGATTATATCAAATTGCAGGGAAATAGTGATTAATCCTAAGTCCGATGTAGAAAGCTTTAAGGACACAAAGTGGAGGGATCTTCTTGAACGAATATGACGTAGTCTTTCGACCTGGTGACGTATCGGTAAAAGTAACAGGAGGTAGCACACTTAAGGAAGTCATGATTGAGGCAGGCCTTGAACTCGATTTTCTCTGTGGCGGTATAGGTACATGCGGAAAATGTCGCGTCAAAATTTCTAAGGGATTGACCACGCCGAGTGCCCGGGAACAAGAAATGCTGCAAGTAAAGGAATTAGACGAAGGTATTCGCTTAGCGTGCATGACTACTGTACATAATGACTTAATCGTCGAGCTTCCATATCAGGAGAAGCTTCAGTATAAAATTTTAATTGCTTCCGATGAAAGGACCTTTAAAATTGAGCCACTCCTTACCAAATTGTTTATTGAAGTCGATAAACCTTCGCGTGAGACTCAGAGTTCCGATTGGCGTCGCCTGAAGGAAAGTTTGGTCGAACAAGGGTATAAAGATCGCGAATTAGAGTCGACGGTTTCTATATTAAGGCAGATGCCACAGGCCCTTAGAAGTGCCAATAATCATATCACTGCAGTGATGTATGAAAGTGAACTAGCCGGTATAGAACCTCAGGACACGACGAAGACGATGCTTGGAATGGCTTTTGATATTGGAACCACTACCATTGTGGGTTATTTGCTCGACCTATATTCTGGAAAAGAGTTAACTGTCGTTTCTACGCTTAATCCCCAGACTAAATTTGGGGCGGATGTTATTTCCCGCCTCACCTTTGCGAGCCATGAAGAAAATGGTTTAATAAAACTTCAAAATTCGGTCGTCGAGGCCATTAATCAATTAATTGCAGAAGCCGTACAAAAAGTTTATGTAACCAGGAACCAGATTTATGGAATTTCTATCGCAGGAAACACTTGTATGCATCATATCTTCCTAGGAATAAATCCTCATAGTATTGCGGTATCCCCTTATGTACCTGCCCTGAGTGAGTCTTTGGTTTTAAATGCCACCCAACTCGAAATTCGTATCAATCAAGCGGGGAAAGTATTTATGCTGCCCAATATTGCTGGTTTTTTGGGGGCCGACACAGTAGCAGTGTTACTGGCCACCGAGTTGGACCACAGTGAAGAGATTAAGCTCGTGATTGACATTGGTACTAATGGTGAGATTGCGCTCGGTTCGCGAGAAAAGATGGTTGCCTGTTCGGCTGCCGCAGGCCCTGCCTTTGAAGGGGCCCAAATCAGTAGTGGAATGAGGGGCGCTGTGGGGGCAATTGACCATGTGTATTATAGGGATAAGTTTGAGTATTCCGTGATAGGGGGAGGAATACCTCAGGGAGTCTGCGGTTCTGCTTTGCTCGATACGGTAGCGGGATTGGTGGAACTTGGGCTTATCAATAAGAGAGGAAAATTCATCGCTCACGAACAATTAACAAATCCGTTGGCTGCAAGGTTCAAGGAAAATCTTATAGAGTATGAAGGCCAAGGTGCATTTCTGATTGCCGAAGCAAGTATAACCAGTCATGGTAGACCCATTATGATTACCCAGAGTGATATCAGGGAACTTCAGATGGCCAAAGGAGCCATGGCAGCGGGGGTGAGAGTCTTGATGGAAACTTATGGGATCGAAGCACAAGACATTAGCGAAGTACTTTTGGCCGGCGCCTTTGGAAACTACTTGAATCCTCATAGCGCGTGTGTTATTGGCTTGATTCCTGCTGAACTGGAAAGCAAAGTCAAAATGATCGGCAATGCCGCTGGCACTGGCGCTAAATTAGCTTTGTTATCTGCTAGCGAATTCCGTAGGGCGAACGATATTGCCGAGGCGGTTAAATTTGTTGAATTGGGAAGTTATCCTAAATTTAATAGTATCTTTGGTCAATGTACCTATTTCGACATCAAATAAAGCTTAGAGAATACAGGATAGTATCCTCCCACAATCCTGCTACCGTTCGGTACATGTATAGCACAATAAAAGAAGCAAAGAACTTATAAGTTCTTTGCTTCTTTTTCCATAAAATAATAATTGACAACTTAACTGAATATTGATAATATACAAATATAATACATGTATATACAGGACTAAACATGAATTAAATACAAGGAGGTGCGCTATCAATGATCGTTATTGGAGAAAAAATAAATGGAACTATACCAAGTGTAAAAAAGGCTATAGAGCAAAAGGATGAGGGATTTATCCGTAATCTTGCCATAAAACAAGCTGAAGCAGGCGCTGATTACCTTGATTTGTGTGCTAGTACTGCACCAGATGTCGAAATAGATACTTTATTATGGCTTATGGACATTGTTCAGAACGCAGTGGACACGCCGCTGTGTATCGATAGCCCAAATCCACTCGTTATTGAAAAAGTTTTCCCATATGCAAAACGTCCTGGATTGATTAACTCCGTATCTGAAGAAGGTGGAAAATGCGAGATAATCTTCCCTATTATTAAAGGCACAAAATGGGAAGTGATTGCACTGACATGTGATAGTAGGGGGATTCCAAAGGATATTCAGACAAGAGTGGATATTACAAAGGTTATGGTTGAAAAGGCCATGACGTATGATATTACCCCTGATCGGATCCACATTGACCCTCTAGTCATGGCGCTATCAGCAGATAATCAATCGCTGTTAAACTTTGTTGCGACATTAAAAGAAGTAAAGCTCTTATATCCTACGATTAAAGTAACTTCAGGTCTAAGCAATATATCCTTTGGAATGCCATTAAGAAAAGTCGTTAATCAACACTTCTTAACCCTAGCGATTGATGCAGGAATGGATTCTGCCATACTAGATCCCTGTAATCGCGATTTGGTGACGACCATGTATATAACAGATGCATTACTCGGAAAAGATCGCTTTTGCAGAAATTACTTGAACGCTTACCGAAAAAATAAAATTGGCCCCGTAAAAGTAGATTCTTAATTCGGCAGAGTTACTTCAATGTAATGGGCAATTTATTCAAATTAGATGAGGAGGATTAATTATGATTGACTTACAGGCACTAACACAAGCGGTAGGAGACCTCGATGAAAAAGCTATTTTAGCCATGATTAACGATTTCGTTGCAACAAACCCCAGTGGTGAGGATGCTCAAAAGGTTGTTTTCGCGTGCCAGCAAGGTATGGCGATCGTCGGGGACTTGTTTGAGAAGAACGAATACTACGTGGGAGACTTAATTTTTGCTGGAGAGTTACTATCCCAAACGATCGATTTACTAAAACCTGTGATGAGTGGTGAAGCCTCCCAGAAAGTTGGTTCGATAGTGATTGGTACTGTTGAGGGAGACTTGCACGATATTGGGAAGAATATTTTTGGTAGTATGGCAGAAGCAGCTGGCTTTGAAGTGTATGACTTAGGTATTGACGTATCACCCAGCGCGTTTGTTGACAAGGTAAAGGAAGTTAAACCACAGATCATTGGGATGAGTGGCGTTCTGACCCTTGCAATTGATTCCATGAAAAACACTGTTAAGGCATTAAACGAAGCAGGCTTAAGAGATAGTGTAAAAATCATTATTGGTGGGAATCCTGTTAATGAAGATGCTTGTAAGCAGATCGGTGCGGATTCTTTCACAACAAACGCTGCTGAAGGGCTGAAAACTTGTCAAGGGTGGGTGAAATAATATGACGGATGCCGTAGCTAATACGAATGAAAGAAATCAATTGTTCCGCGATCTATTTAGTGGGAAAACTCCAAAAAGAGTGCCAATTAGTAATCCGGCTACGCAGGATTTTGCCATTCAATATGCTGGTTTGGACTTGGCAGAATGTCAATGGGATCTGACGAAATTAGAGCCAGTGTATGATAAGTTTTGTCAAGATTTCTATACCGACACTTATCCAGGGGGTTCCATAAGAATTCCCTCACATTATCAGCTACTAGGGTCAACGCCTATCGTCATGAGTTCCAGTGGATTTATGCAACATCCGGAAGTTGTGGGCTTGTTGGCGGAGGAATATGATGATTTTATTGCGTCACCTTATGACTGTATCGTTGAAAAGGTTTTACCTCGGTTGTTCACGGAGTTTAACGGTGCACCAGGGAAAGTAGCTATGTCATTAGCAAAAGCAATGCGGGTGCACTCCGACGACACTGCGTATCTTGGATCAATTAGAGCAAAGATGAATGCTAAGTATGGCTATGCTCAAATGATGGGTGCTTTAACGGAAGCTCCGTTCGACTTTTTAGCAGACTTTCTTAGAAGTTTTAAAGGGATTTCGGGGGATGTTAGACGGTATCCGGATAAGGTATTAGCTGCCTGTGAAGCGGTATTACCTCTGATGATTAAGAAAGGTACTCTGCCGAATCCTGCGATGTTAGGCTATACGTTTATTCCGCTTCATATGGCTCCCTATTTGCGGGATAAAGATTTTGCAACCTTATACTGGCCAACCTTCAAAAAATTGGTTGAAACAATGGCTGATATGGGCCAAAATGTTCAATTGTTTGTGGAAAACGACTGGATGAGATATCTCGATTATCTGTATGAATTGCCAGAAAATACAATTATGAGATTTGAGTACGGTGACGCAAAACTTGTTAAAGAAAAACTTGGCAAGAAACATATTATCTCTGGTTTCTATCCAATTACCTTGTTGCAAACGGGTACCAAGCAGCAGTGTGTTGACAAAGCTAAAGAATTACTTGATATCCTTGCCCCTGGTGGGAAGTATTGGTTCCAAGCGGACAAGAGTGTTATAAATTTTGAATCAAAGGGACCAGTTGCGGAAAATATGAGCGCCGTCTTGGAGTATGTTCATGAAAATGGAACTTATTAAATGCAAGGAGGAGAGGATAAAATGGATTCGAAATATTATGCCACTTGGGAAGAATATTTAGCACTGCATCCTGAATTAGAGGGAAAGCCGACCCAAGCAATCGCACCTAAAATTCAAAAATACGAAGATGCTATGTTTGTATTTATTATGGATTTATTACTGTAAGTCAATTGCGTTTTCAGGCGCTTTGATTCATAGGGCAACATCTGACCTTTTAGGGAACCACTATGCACATGCTGCAAAGCGGAATGCTTCAATCGAGGGAAGAGGTTGCCCACATTGTTCCTGAGATATTTCTGAATATTCAATTGAAGGAGGTGGCAAGAGGGGGAAGTAGTTGGTTTGATCTGTAAATGCTTAACCTTGTTTATCGGTACAACAAAATAGACGTAAAGAAATGGATTTTGGGAGGAGATTTATTATGGAAAAGGGATTAAAGAAGTCGATTATTAATCTTTTCGGTTTACCGTCTTTTGGATTTCAGCTATTTGTGAATATGGAAGTATTCTTTTTTGCAGCATTTTTAACAGACTTTGCCAAACTTCCACTGGCGCTAGTTGGTACAGTATTGCTAGTCACGAGTATTTTCGATATTTTATGGGTTCCAACAGCGGGAATTATATTGGAAAAGAGCAATATGAAGTGGGGTAAATACCGTTCATGGTTACTTGTGGGCCCACCCTTTGCGGCATTGTTCTTTATTTTACAGTTTACTAAAATCGGCTCCCCAACTACAAACGCTATTGTCATTACCATCGGATTTGTTGTCAGTCATTTAATTTGGAACATTTTTTATGCGGGTCATGTTGCTTTGAACTCTTCAATGACAAATGTAAGAGAAGAAAGAATTGCTATGTCGACAAACAGGGGGATGTTTAATGCATTAGGGGCTATCGCTTTTTCCTTGATCGGGATGAAGATGATCTTGGCGCTTGGTAAGGGAAATCCTGCAATGGGGTATACTCTTACGGTAGTCATTACAGGTGCGGTTATGGTGGCTTGCTATTATGTCTTGTTCTTTATGACCAAAGACTATGCTTTTCACGGAACCGCTGCTCAATCAGGTAAAACAGAAGAGAAAATGTCTATTGGAGATATGCTGAAACAGATCGTCGTCAACCCACCACTTATGGGGCTGATGTTAGGTGAGCTTGGAAGGTATTTAGGAAGGTTTGTTATCTTTGGACTGGCGTTCTATTATTTCAAATATGTTGTTACTAATTTAGCCATCATTGCGGTTTTCTTTACGGGACTTAACGTGGTAACGTTCGTTGGAGCTCTAATCGCAAATCCACTTGCTAAGAAATATGGAGAAAGAAATACGTATATTTTCTCACTTTCGATCTTTATAATCGGACTTTTGGCAGTATGGGCATTGCCAATGAATTACGTCTCCTTCATGATAATAATGTTCATTGCCTATTTGGGATATGGAATGCCGGATGCCTTGGGGGTTGTAATGTATTCAGCTACGGTTGATTATGGCGAATGGAAAACAGGTAAGAATGCCAGAGGGTTTATCATGTCCCTAATTAGTTTTCCAATCAAGTCAGCTATTTTTGTAAGAAGTATAATAATCACGGCTGTGCTTGCTGGAGCAGGGTTTGTCGCGAATATGGAGGCCACTCCTCAGCTAATAAGCTATATCAAGAACGGATTAACACTAGTTCCTGCAGTCATTATGCTCGTAGGGTTAATATTCATTATATTTCTTTATAAAATTACACCTCAAAGTCTGGAAAAAATGCAAAGTGAAATCGCTGCTAGAAAAGCCTAAGCATTATCCTAGAATATCGTTTATTGAAGGCTTCGGAACAAGAGAGATGATTGTGTTCATCTCTCTTGCTTCATATGAAAGTACCAAAGTTATTTCACCTCATACAACCCTAGTAATGAAGTATTGGTGGTAAAGCCAACGCTTATCGGTGAAAAAATCAATAGAACAAGTCTTTCGCCGGAAAACCAAGCTGCAACAACTGAGGAGATGGTTACATGTCAGTGCAGAAAGAAAAAGGATGGCAAAGGTATCATACGATTTGGCTAATGCTCTTTATTGGATGGGTAGTCTCCTATGCTGACCGGACATTAACAGGACCGGTCGTTACCTGGATGATTACGAACAAGGTTGGATTTCTAGAGGCGGCGAGTAATCCTCATGCACTTGGTGGCTTGCTGGGTAGCTTATTCTTTGCTGGATATATGCTGACACAATTCCCAGGGGGTTATTTTGGTGACAAATATGGTTACAGGACTATCGTTGTTATCAGCATTTTTTGGGCCGGCATTACCACTCTGTTAACGGGATTAACGGGTGGGTTAATAGCTTTTATTGCATTGCGGGTCTTTACCGGGCTTGGTGAAGGCGTACTCTATTCAAATGATCGCTCCTTAGTTGCTCAGGTTACCCCTCCTAATAAGCTCGGTTTGGGTATGGGGGTCGTCATGGGAGGACTTACTGTAGGTTTGTCTGCTGCATTGGTAGGAACGGTCTATATAATAGAGTGGGCTCAACCTTTCATGGGCGTCAATGCCTGGAAAGCACCTTTCCTGATTTTGGGGACAGTCACAATAATCACTGGCTTTTTCATTCGCCAGGCGCTCAAACCACGAGGAAAAATTGGTTCTGAGAATTTTGGTAAGGCTTTGTTGAGTTTGCTTAAATATGCTTTTGTATTCTTGGCGGCTATTATGGCTGTCTATTTTATAACAAATGCGTTGCATTTAAATGATGTGATCATTGCAGTCATCTTAACATGTTTAGCATTTGTATTAATCGCCTTTATCTTTATCAAGAAAGGCAATGAAGTAAGCCCTATTTTAAGGAACAAAAATCTTGTGCTGATCTATATCTCATATATTGCGGTGTTATGGCATCTCTGGTTTTATGGCTTTTGGGGCGGTGCTGTAATAAAAGATTTTGGTGGTGGTACTCTTGCATCGGCCCTCCTGGTTATTTCGTTCAACGCGATCGCTGGGGTAATCGGTTTTCCTCTAGGTGGAAAAATTTCCGATATGGTGGCCCATAAAACCAATGGTCGCCGCAATGTCTTAATCGCAATGGAAGCAATTCTAACGGTATTTATCTTTGTTTTTGCGGCATATGTCATGTCCGGAGGGAAAGATATGGTCGTGCAATCGATCATTCTCTTTATTTCAGGTTTAATCTTTTTCGCGTTGCAAGCGGTTGCCCACGCTCTTACTTCAGAAATTGCCCCTGTACATTTGCGTGGAGCAGCGTTTGGAATGTTGAATCTTGTGTCTGAAATTGGTGCGGTATTATCGCCAGTCATTTCTGGAGCTATTAGAGATAGTACCGGAAGCTGGGGGACACCTTTAATTTTAGATGGTGTTCTAATGGGTATTAGCTGCATTTTGATCATGGGAGTGAGCACAAAAATCAATAAGGCAACCTCTGTTTTTTGACAGCTTATCGTACGGGGAACAAGGTTGCCTATCTTTCTTTCTTTAACTAGAGGGATAATACAATCAGCATTGTACCGGCCTTTTTTAATAAGCTATACTATACCTATCGGTAGGTAATTCTTATAATATTAGTTTGAGGGATGAGAGCTAATTGAAAAAAATAGAACGAGTCTCAGCGGCATTACGCCATGAGTGGGTGGACCACGTACCGAAAGGCGAGTTTTATCTAGAAGATGGATTTGTCGCTAAACTATTTGGTCTAAAGGGAAATGTTCAGTTTACAGATAGAGTTAAGGCTTGTGAACTCCTTGGTCTTGATGTCGTAGGTTTTCCTCCTTTATTCCCTCAAGCTTCTAAAGCACCAGTCTGGGAGGAATTTAAACAATGGCGGAAAGAGACGGATTTGTTTATCTTCGCTATAATTGATGGACCATTTCAGGGAACTGCAAAGCTTTTTGCTTCATTCAGCGAGTTCCTAATTGCGATCGCTAGACGTGATCCAATATTACTAGAACTTGCGGCAAAGGTTGTAGCTGCTAATGTTCAGTTAGGGCTAGAGGCTTTAAAGTTAGGGGCCAATGGACTAATTATTGCCGACGATATTGCCTATCAAAGGGGGACCTTTATTTCTCCAGATCAGCTGCGTAAACTTTTCTTCCCTAGTCTCAGGGAACAAGTAAATCTCTTAAAGACACAGGAATATCCGATTTTCTTCCATGCCGATGGTAATATAATTCCTGTATTAACAGATATTATTGCTTTAGGGATTAATGGGTTACATTCCTTGGATTTTTCTTCGTTGGCCGATATAGCCAAAGTTAAAAAGGCCGCGGACAGTAGTTTGTGCTTAATGGGAGGGTATGATCTTGGGTGGTTTAGTGAGGAAAACAGAATGGAAAAAGCTTCAGAATTACTCGCTGTGGCATCAAGTGGAGGTGGTTATATCTTTGGTAGTAGTGCTGGGATACTGGGAAGCAATTTGCCAGTCAACCAGGTTCCTGAGGTGTATCAATATGTAAGTAACTTGGGAAACTCCTATAATGCGAAGTGACTATAGTGACCTATTACCTATGAAAGTATTGGAGGAACGAAGATGGCGACAGGAATTATTCACAGTGGGGTCTGCGGTTTTACCATTAATGTCAAGGCAGTGAGCGATGATACACAATCAAATTCTCGAAGAAGCAAGATAATTAAATTGGAGATAACAAGCGATTGTCCTAATTACCAAAAGATTGCCAAAGAGTTAACGGAAGTTGATGCCTACAAAGAAATTCTGAATAAACTTCATGCAGGAAAGGTTTACGAAATTTTCGCAAAATATAGCCCACATCCCAGTTGCCCAGGAGTTTCTGGAATTCTGAAGACTGTAGAAGTGGCAGCCGGTTTGGCCTTGCCTCAAGAGGCTAGTATTAGCGTGATCAAGTAAAAGGTGGCAATTCAGATGGAAACATTGTTAATCGATCTACTCAAGGATGCCATTGATTTAAATGCGACGCATGCTTCAATCGTTGAAGTGACTGAAATCAAGTTTAATGAAGATTTTAGAAAGCTATGTGTGCAGAATTCATGTGGATCATACAATAAAAATTGGATGTGTCCTCCAGCAGTGGGTCCTATTAAAGAGCTAAAGGAGCGTGCCTCAGGATTCACTCAAGGTCTTTTGTTTCAGACAGTTCATCCGATAGAGAGGTCTCTGGACTGGAAAGGCATGTTAGCTGGAGGGGTTCAACATACGAAGATATTCAGGAAAATTCTTGAATGTATGGAGAATAGCTATAACTTCAAAGAAATCCTTCCGTTGAATGCAGGGCCTTGTACTTATTGTGAAAAGTGTGCCCATCTCATAGGAGAAAAGTGCCAATTTCCCGATAAAGCAGTGTCGTCAGTTGAGGCAAATGGAATCGATGTAATGGCTTTGGTAAAAGCTTGCGGAATACCCTATAACAATGGCAAAAATACAGTTTCCTATGTAGCACTGATATTGTTTAATTAGTCTAGCGCGGGTGCTACTTGACCTATAAATGCTGCAAAAGGCCCTCAACTGAGGGGCTTATTTTGCGTGTCTCGCAAGAAATCCACGCTTGAAAATCATCCTATCAGCATGGAAATACCGGCATTTCTGGGTCCGTGATTCATTAATACCATGTGGGCGGGTTATTAACTAGTAAAAAGGGATATGCTATAAATAATGTAGAACAGGACTAGGGACCTACAGAAATGTGCCTTTTGGACATTATAGAATCACTTATTATATTACAATTAGATGTGAGATTGATTAGGAAAGCGAGCTGTTAGCATGATGTTTTTAATCCCATTATTGCTCTTTGTCATTCTATATCTTGTCTTTAATTATGGAGCACATGTATTAGAAGAAGAACGACTGGATTGATATTTCATCTTAGAAAAGCTCTTAAATAATCTCTGGAGGCCAGTAATAGCGGGCTTCCAGAGATTATTTATTTTTTATTGCGGGATAGATTTATTTGACTAAATAGCATTCATGAAATAATATATTTATATTAAATATAATTTAAATTAAATGTTATATTGCAAATACAGCAAGGAGGATTATATGCAGTACAGCGATTTTAAATCGGAAATGTGGTCGGTCATGTATCTTGTTAGATGTAGTATGCAGAAAGTCATTGAACCTGTAGTGCAATCTGAAGGGTTATCAATGATACAGGCCTTTATTCTATTTACAATTGCAGTAGAGCCGGTTACCAATATTAGCAATCTCTGTAAAGTACTTGGACTTAATCAAGGGAATGCTTCCACCATGTGTAAGAGCATGGAGAAATCAGGGTTGATTAAGCGTACACGTAGCAGTGAAGATGAACGGGTTACAACATTATCTCTCACTAAACAAGGTGAAACGATGAATGAACGATTACAGGCTAAATCGGAGCAGTTTGACACTGTTTTTAAAAACGTTCCAGTAGAAAAGTTTCAGACTATTGTTAACGGGATGAACGAATTAAATGAGCTTTTAAATTTATTATGAGCGCTTGTCAATGACCCGGAAATTCTGCTCTGCGACGAACCGACAGTTGCCCTTGATACTGTTACAAGTGTTCAAATTATGGATCTTATCAAGGAAATCGCCAAGGACAGACTTGTTATTATGGTCACACATAATCCCAAACTGGCTGAAACCTATGCAGATCGAGTCATTCAGTTTCAAGATGGTAATATTGTGACAAAGTATTGCCAGTCTTAATTACATCGGGCATGGCAAGCATGACTTCCGGATCAGCCGCTAACATGGGTGCAATGACCAGTATGCAAGGCGCTGGACTATCAACTTATCCAATTCAAATCAATAAAAAAGCGGGTAATTATTTAGAAAAAAATTATGAATTGCTTTCGGGCAATTATCCTAGCAGTAAAAAGAGTTGGTCCTGGTTTCACTGATCGTCAGTCTCATAATGATTAGTATTATTACCTACACTTCTGTACTAGAACGAACAAAAGAGATTGGCATCTTAAAAGCTCTAGGGGCTCGGAAAAAAGATATTACCCGAGTATTTGATGCGGAAACCTGCATACTTGGAATTTTTTCTGGAGTGCTGGGTGTAGTTGTTGCGATGCTGTGTACTATTCCAATTAATGCTATTATTTTTAAGGTTGCTGAACTTGAAAATGTAGCAAAACTGCAACCGAGTCATGCAATCACCTTAATCATTATCAGTACCCTTCTTACCGTGCTGGGTGGGCATATTCCTGCTAGAATGGCATCTTATAAGGATGCTGTTGAAGCGCTACGCAGCGAGTAATTCACTGTTTAAGTGGAGACATAAAACATTCAGTCATGGATCATGAAATGAATATAGTTAATAGGTTATAAGTGGCTTGAGAGCTTTAACTAGCGCAAATAGCTCTGTTAGTTCGTATATAATAATGAATAATAAAATGATAATCATGATTAATGCAGTGGCAATCATCAATTCCATCCCCTTTATGTTAAGTACCTATCAGTGTGTCAGGGCTGTTGCTTCATGATATTCAACGTGTCTGCTGAGTGTTCTTGGGAGCATAACGTTCATACGGGGGTAGCTTGTGGGGCTATCACCTTTTCAGATGATAGCCTGTTTATAAGAAGTTATTAGAAGATCAAACCTAAAGCAATAAGAATCAAGATAGCGACAGCAATAACTGCTACACCGACGCCATGGCCTACACCATAACCCATTCCATACATAAGAAGTTCCTCCTTTAATTTAGAATACTATTCCCATTGCGATCAGAAGAAGAATTATAACTACTACAGCTGCGATTCCTGTACCAAAGCCGCGTCTTTCTTCACAGCAACAATCATCATGGTCAACTTTGCCAAATGCCATTTGTTTTTCCTCCTTTGTTGTGAGATAGTGCATAATATGCGTAGAATAAAAAAGTGGAACAATATGGTAATATTAATTTGATTTAATCCAAGAAGGAATAGAATCTGTAAGAAAACAAAAACCGCCCTTTATCCAGACGGGATAAGGGGCAGTTTACGTTAGACAGATCTTCGTACTCAGGTGTGGTTACCCTAGATTTCCTTTGATCGTTCCTGCACTGAAAACATCTTATTGGCGAAAATTTTACCCAAAATGGCTAACACTATGTAAATAGGAAATGAGTATATAAATTTCCAATAAATTAATTCGTATTGTCCGATATACACCGCTAGTGGCTCAGCAACAAAGGCTAAAGCCAGGGCAAGGATTGTACTAGCTAACAGAAATTGCTTCCAGGCCTTGTAGCGCTGATAGACTAGCATGTAAAAAATAGGGACCAAAACAAAATCTACAGGAAAAAGCAAGGGTATTTGCGGAAGTATTCTTAGTGTGTAATTCCATAGAAGTAACTCTGAACCCACGACATCCAGAAAGGTTGCTAAAATATTTATCATGAACCCAAATGCTATTATTTCGAGTAGCCTTCGTTTATCTATGAGTATCCACATTAATACTAGAGGTATGACGACGCAAGCTACCCCAACCCACCATTGCCAGGTGAACACCTCATAATTAACCCAGTGTTCGATTGATAAATGCTTATGTATTAGCTTAATTTTAATCATCTGATTTTCAAGTTCTATCTCGCTCATGAAATCCTCCAATGCATTCGTTTAGTATTGTTTCCCGATGGTAAGTTTGCAATCCTGGTAGTTTATGTATACTTGCTACGTATGCCGAAACCTCTCCTCGGCAAGAGATTATAAATCATTAAAGGCTATCACCTTTTCAGATGATAGCCAGATTATATCAATATATTTTTAGAAGATCAGACCTAAAGCAATAAGAATCAAAATTGCCACAGCAATAACGCCTACACCAACGCCGTGACCTACTCCTGTGATACCATACATAAGAAGTTCCTCCTTTAATTTAGAATACTATGCCCATAGCGATCTGAAGAATTATTACAACGACTGTCACTCTGTGCCACATACGGTAAGATTATCGATGCAGTTTTGACAGACTAATTTACCTTTTCTTTGCCGAAGGTGTTCAATGTTACCACAAAGTACGCAACCTAACTGATATTTTTTGAGGATAATCTCGTCATCATCGTTAACAAAGATTGCTAAGCTGTCTCCCATTTCTATTGATAAGGTCTGGCGAAGTTCTTTAGGAAGAACTACCCTACCGAGTTGATCTATTTTTCGGATGATACCTGCCGCGGTTTTCAATCATTTTTCCCTCCTGCTCAAACAACCTCCTTGATTGTGAGTTCATTTTTGATTATGGAGTGACTGTGAAATTAAAGCTATCACCTTTTCAGATGATAGCCTTAGTGGACTTTTTAGAAAATTAGGCCTAGCGCGATAAGAATTAAAATGGCAACAGCGATAATCGCCACGCCAATGCTTGGGCCAACTGGTGCGACAGGGACGGGGCAACATACAGGACGGCAACACGCTCCGAAGAGTCCTTGGTTCATTCCATACATAATAGGTTCCTCCTTTAATTTAGAATACTATTCCCATTGCGATCAGAAGAAGAATAATCACGACCACTGCAGCAATTCCAGTACCCAAGCCTTTTTTTTCGCTGCTGCTAGCAACTCCATCAACACCAAATGCCATTTGTTTTTCCTCCTTTGTTATGAGATAGTGCATAATATGCAGAGGTTGGACTATGTGGGACAATATGGTAAAAAACGTTTTTTTAAGATCTAGTTTGATGTTGCACGGTCACTATATATAAGCTCAAGACGCTTACATTAAGTCCTCAGCCCTCCTCAAAAAGGGGAGGACTGAGGACTGTTGCAGCGTTTGAAATAGAGAGAAGGATTTTCGGGATTAGAATACAATGCCCAAAGCAATTAGAAGTAGAATAGCAACAACTACGATAGCAATACCAGCACCACAAAATAACATTTGTACATCCTCCTTTCCAGTATATTACATTATATTCATTGACCTGCGAACTGGCACAAAATGGAAATAATAGAATGATGAAATTATTCAATCGTCAACGAAGTAAAATAATTAAAAGAGCATTTGAAGCAATTGCGAAGTACCAAGCAGGAGAATATGACCAAGACCTTGAAAGTGCATAATAAAGGAGTGGTGGAACTTGTCACAAGAATTAGTTGAAAGTGCTATTGAGAAATTTAGAAATAGTGATGAAAAAGTAGCCGTACGACTAAACCCCATCAACCACGAGGGGGTTATTTATAGATACGCGGTATACACAAAGAACAAACAGGTCGTTGGTTCAATCATTGTAACAATCGATGGAAAGATATTGCCGCTGGACCAGATTAAAGACGTTTTGTGGATGGCACTGGAGGTATACGGAACGGAACTTTTCCTCATGGGTGACGCGAGCAAGTGGGCAAAAGGCTCCACAAAATTATTCAAACGACAATTAGAGATCTTGAGTAAGGTGGAAAACAGTTTTGACTTGCCCGCTGATATCAAGAAGTCATTTGCTCAGTTTAAAAGCGTACCAAAAACATTGCAAGAAGAGCAAGAAAAATTAGCGCAAGCAGTACAGGAGGGGGTCGAGTATAACCTCAGCCAAAAAGACCAGGAGATTACAATCGACACCGATAAAAGGATGACAGAATACTTTAGAACAATAAGGTTAAGTAAATATCAACAACTTAATATTATGGTTGTTACCGATGAAGACCGGAAAAAGCTAATTGCTTATCTCGGAGGTAAAGTATCAATTATGCAACCCAAGAAATGGTTGTTATACAAAGATTTAAAGGCTCAGGATCGCTCATTTTCAGTTAGCGGTTCTAATTTTCAGGCCTATGAAGATGCAAAGAAGGATATCTGGGGAGAAAAAGCGGGTAAAGAAGCTTTTAAAGGAACAATGAAAAGAAACAGGAACCCTAAGGTCCTTGAAAGTAAAAACCGTAAATCCGCGCCCAAGACGAAAAGAAAGCGGAAATGAGGTAATTTAGCCCATTGAAAACAGGAGGGATATCTTTCGATATCCCTCCTGTTTATGTTTAAATCGGTTTTATAGCCAAATTTAAATTAGATTTTACTTCCATCTTTGAGGTGCTCTTCAGCGAATTGAATCATGCGTTTGGTCATTTGTCCGCCGACTGAGCCGTTTTCACGACTTGTGCGTTCTCCGCCGAGTTGAAGACCCATTTCGTTGGCTACTTCATACTTGAATTGATCCAATGATTGTTTAGCGCCTTGAGCTGCTGGTGTATTGCTGCTTTTGTTTTCCATGTTAAATTACCTTCTTTCAAATGTTATTTCGTACTGGAACATTTGATATTATGTGCTAGATAGGTTATCAATAATCTGGTAATTATTGATAACCTATCTAGCATTTTCTTCTTTTAATGATGTCATATTATTTTCATATGACGTCTCCACTTGGGGTAAACGCAGATATAGATTCTAAAAAATTTTCATCGTATTAAAGCGCCCTCTGCACGATGCAAGATCGAGCGGAGGGCGCTTGGAAAATACTATTTTTGCTTGGAGACTTTTACAGCATTCCAAATGCTTGCTGCAAGTCCTCCCCAAATGACGATGATACCCACAAACATCATTACAATTGCACTGCTACTCATTATTCATCATCTCCTAAATCTTCAGAGTGTGCTGGTACCTCCAGATCTTTTGCTCCCCACTTCAGAGAGGCCAAGATAAAGCCCACAACGATCGTAGCTAGTACCACGCCCCAACCTGCATAAATAAGAAATGAAGTCGGATAACCTTCGTAATTGTCTTTTAAATTATTGATCAGATTTAGGACGAACATATAGCCTAATACTGCGGGGGTCAAGATACCTAAGCAAATTCTCCACCATAAACCCGTACGTAAGTCCGACGTCTTGTTAGCATGATCCTGCAATGGCTTTAATCTCTTTAAAAACCAAGAAATAGTAATAACAGAGACAAGTCCTGATAATGCAACACCAAATGTATTAATAAAGTAGTCTACAGCATCTAAGAAGAATAAGCCTCCTTGAGTTGCATATAGAATGGAAACTAGCGCAGAAAGACCGCCACCGATTATGACTGATTTTGTTCGAGACACTTTAAATTTATCTTGTATTGCGGCTATGAACGTCTCTACGATGGAAATTAATGACGATAGCCCGGCAAAAACTAGCGAGCCAAAGAATAATACACCAAAGAGTTCGTTAAAACCTGGGAATGAGTTTATAATCTCTGGAAATACGACAAACGCTAAGCCAATACCTGCCGTTGCTACCTCTTCAATCGGAACATTTGATTGTGTAGCCATAAATCCTAATGCAGCAAAAACACCAATGCCTGCCAAAAGTTCTACACTTGAATTAGCAAAAGCTGCAATGAAGGCATTGTTATTAATGTCAGATTTCTTAGGTAAATAACTACTAAAAGTAATCATAATAGCAAATGCAATAGATAAACTGAAGAAGATTTGCCCATAGGCTGCTACCCAAACTCCTGGGGAGGCAATTTTACTCCAATCCGGTTTAAACAATGTTTCTAGGCCAAGCGCTGCACCTTCTAAGGTCAGTGAGCGAATAACAATAATTATGAACATAACCAGTAATGTTGGAATGAAAATCCGATTGGCTTTTTCAATGCCCTTTTTAACACCTTTAAACAATATTCCTAAGGTAATGATCCATACAAGAATTAAAGGAATGACAACCCCTGGAACGATGGATCCAGCAGAACCGATGGCTGCACCATTCACGATATCAACGCGCTTTAAAAAATGCTCCATTAAAAATCCACCGGTATCTTGTCCCCATTGTAACGATATTGAAAAATACGTATAAGCCATCGCCCAAGCTATAATAACTGAATAGTATGTTGAGATGACGAAAGCGATGGCTACTTGCCACCAACCAATCCATTCTGCTTTCTTATTTAAGCGCGCATAAGATAAAGGTGCAGAGCCACGATATTTATGGCCCATTGTAAATTCCATAATAAGAAGTGGAATGCCGGCAGTTAGAAGTGCAAATAAGTAAGGAACGAAAAATGCGCCTCCACCATTCTCATAGGCCACATACGGAAAACGCCAAATATTTCCCAGACCAACCGCGGACCCGACAGCTGCTAAGATAAAACCAGCCCTTGTACCCCATTGCTCGCGATCTTTCATTTTCTTTACCACCTTTTTTTAGTTATTATATAATTATGGATCTGATATTAGCCTACTGCTTTTATTTCTTACACGAATCTTGTCGAAAATGCAGTGTTTTACCTCCTTTCTTCATACGGATTTTTATTATATCATAGATTTGTATAGCACATTCATAAAAAGGCTGCCCAGAACATCAAATGTTCTGATTATTCTTCGTATGTGCAGGGATATTTCGTGAACTAATTGAATTTTAGTTAAGAAAAGTTTATTGTAATATTTGAGAAGGGGAGAGGGATTATAGTGATATTCTCTTCTACAGTTTATTTGTTTTTTATTGGGCTTCTGAACATTTTAACGACACACACTTTACTTACTAGGAAAAAATCGAAAATATTCTGTGCCATTGCGTTCACTCTAACAACACTATTTATATTTATTTTTAATATTTGGGTAAAAAAATATATAAACAACCCCGAAATGGTTGAATATATATTATATTTAATTTCCTGTTCGTACTTGGTATATATCGACTTAGTATTTGAAGAATCGATTTGGAAAAAGATATTCGCGATGTTTAGTATTTGGATGTTTTCAACCATTTGCTTAGTTCTTGCCATAGGATTTGCTAGAGTATTTTCAGGTATAAATAGTGTTGAATATATTTTGAACATTATTTATATTATCAGAATTTTTATTCAAGTCTTATTAATCTTATCTGTATATTTTTTGATCAGTAAATTTTATAAAAAAATATTAAATAGCGTATCAAATAAAACCATAATATTTATGTCTTTGTATCCAGTACTAGGATTTTTATTGTTAATTAATAACTATACGATATCCTTTGAACGTTTAAAAAGTTTTAACTCCATATGGGATATGCTATTGTTTCTAGTATTCATCATTTTGGGCTATGTACTTGTGTTTGCAGGTATATCGTCAGCATCTCAAATAATGTCCCTGCAATATACTATGGCGAGGCTGGAATGGACTTCAAAGACGGATTCCTTAACGGGGTTATATAATCGAAGATATATTATGGAAAGGATAGAAAATGAGTTAATAAGTTATAAAAGAAATAAAAAGAAATTTACACTCATTATTGCAGACATCGATTTCTTTAAAAAAATCAATGACACCTTCGGGCATGACGGCGGCGATCGGGTGCTAACTGTCGTGTCCAAAAGCTTACAGGATGCAGTGAGAGAACAAGATCTTATATCTAGGTGGGGTGGAGAGGAGTTCCTAATTTTACTTCCTGAGACGGAAATAGAGGGTGGCCACATCCTGGCAAATAAATTAAAGAAATTGATTGATGAACAAATTATTGACTATAACGGGGTTCAAATGTCAATTACGATGACCTTTGGGGTAACTGTTAATGAAGAGGATGAAATGATTGAGGATACGATAAAAAAAGCAGACACTGCACTATATGAAGGGAAAAGTCGCGGAAGAAACTGTGTTATTCTAAGCTAAGACTGTTTTCTAAGTGAACTGTAAATATCCCCCCTAATTCCAGAGCCCTGGAATTAGGGGGGATATTTACGGGTGTATTGCTAACGAAATTTTTCTAATCTTCGCTCATAGCCATGTCAGTCAAGGCATCATTTATCTTAGCTGACCTATCCTCATTAGTAAGTACAATTAAATAATCACCAGGATAAATAACAGTGTCCCCTTTGGGTATAATTTCTTGTTCGCCCCGTTTAACTGCTACTAATAAGCAATTCGACGGCCATTCAATGGCTTTAATTTGTTTGCCATCCAACATAGATCCCATACAAACGGCAAACTCTAGGATGGATTTATTCTTTTCATTTCCTACAATATGTTCACCTTGTTTATGCAAGAATTTTCTCAGCAAGGATTCATAAATAGGTTTAGAGCCTATAAGATCAGCAACAATATAGGCGGCTATCGAGACGGTTGCCAAGGAAAGCAAATTGCTAAAAGAACCAGTCATTTCTGTGATGAGAATAGTTCCGGTTATGGGAGATCTGACAATAGCAGAAAAATAGCCTGCCATTGCTAATATAATAAAATTATTAATATAGATACTGTCAAAATGAAAAAATTGAACGAGAACAACTCCGTACACATTTCCTAGTAAGGCACCAATGGCAAGTAAGGGGAGAAAAATCCCTCCCGGTGCCCCAGATCCATAACAGGCCATCGTAAACAAAAACTTCACTAACACTAGAACCAGAAGGAATATTAAAGGGAAATTATCTGAAGCAACTAGAGAGGTTATAAGTCCATGACCACCACCTAAAACCTGTGGCAAGTACAAGCCCATAATGATAGAAAATAATAAGGGTATTATTACCCTGAATTGTTGTGGGAGCCAATGTTGATTGGCGTATAAATCCTGTGTTTTTAAAAGTGTTATATTAAAAAGTACGCCTAATAACCCTATAATAACTCCTAATAAGATGATATAAAAATAGAATTTAAGAGGTAACACAGTTAAGCTTTTAAAATCAAGCACTGGTTTTAACCCGAAAAATTGGCTAGCTACAACATCTGCAGATAAAGCTGCGGACAAAGCAGAAAGCAATACCAAAGGGGAAAAGTTTTTATGGACCTCCTCTAAGGCAAACATTGCCCCCGCCAAAGGAGCATTAAAGGCTGCCGCAAGTCCCGCACTCGCACCACTAGTAATCAGATATTTTTCTTCAATCTTTATCCTCTTTAAAACTTTACTGAAACCTTGCCCTACAGCTGCACCTAATTGAACGGAGGGACCTTCTCGACCCAGAGAAAGGCCAGAGCCAATGGCTAGAAATCCCCCAACGAATTTGCCGATAATAACCTTCCACCATGTCATATCTAGTTTCCTTAATAGGACACCTTCAACCTGAGGAATTCCACTTCCACTAATCATCGGTTCATGTTTAACTAATAACCCAACTATATAGCCTATAAGGATCAAAGCCCCTATCCAAACAGGAATAAGCATGGGTCTTGTCCACAAAGTTTTATAGACTTGGGATATAATAATACCCGCATTTTCAAGTGAAAAACGATATAACACAACTAAAAGACCAGTAATAACACCCACAACAATTCCTTCAATTACTAATTTCAATCTGAAACTATGCCAATGGAATAAAGTGTTATAGGTGTTATGTTTATTTTTTGCTTCCATTTTTCTCCTCCATAGTACCAAGCTAATCCTCTAAAAAGATTTCTTCCGAGATTTCACATTATATATAGTATCACATAAATTGGTATGCCGTTTATAAAATAAATCAATATATTTATAGAAGAGATTTTTCAATCAGAGCAATCTGTGGCTAGATATTTCAATATACCTATTGAAAAAATCTATGCATATGAGGGCAGTGGCGTGAATGAGTAAAATAGTAACAAAAATATCCGTTTATGTAATGGATATGCTATTTGGAATAGCCTTATTATTTGAGGGTGTGGTGTAAAACGGAGATAACTTATGGCAGAAAAAGAGAAGATGTTAAATGGCAATCTCACCATAAATTGAGAAGAACGCTAAGATATCTTGATATCTTCCTATTTTCGAGTTATACTAACTTAGCTCGTTAAAACTAGTGGATTGAAAGCTTACCCCTTCTATTGCCTATGGCTTCAGGAAGTTGTGAACTTGCCATGGTGCACGGGTAATATACTAATGGAGGTTTTTTATGTTTACTGAAAAAGTTCTAAATTGTAAAGAATGTACTAAGGATTTCGCATTCACAGTCACTGAACAAGAGTTCTTTGCTCAAAAAGGGTTCACCAATGAACCTGGACGTTGCCCCGAATGTCGTGCAGCTAGAAAAGCAAAAAACGGAAATCGTAGTGGCAGCAGCTTCGGCGGTGGCGGATTTACCCGTGGACCACGAGAAATGTTTCCAGCTGTATGCGCGACTTGCGGAAAAGAAACCACTGTTCCGTTCCAGCCGTCTGAGAATAGACCTGTTTATTGCCGAGAATGCTATGTACCCCCAACACGTAACAATTATTAAATCGTTTATGGAAAAAACCTTCGTTCCTGGGCTTTAGCGCTTGGGAAGGAAGATTTTTTGTTGGCAGGACAAGTGTCTAAATGACCAGTTTTTTCTTATCCTAAAATAGAATATTAGCTCTATCTTATTTAGTTTTTTTTTATCACTATGATGTTAGAATATTACGATAACGCTTTTTTCCTTCTATAACTTGTCATCATCATCGGTAAATGACTAAGCATATGGGTCGGTAAAACTAGAACTTCGCATGGACTCGTTAATATATCTTCTTCTATACTTTCAGAAGTAATTCTACCAATTTTATGGTATGATTGTGAGCAACATACAACTTATAATGATAGAGGAGGTTGCTAGTGGGAATGAGAAAAAACAAACGTCAATTAATCACTTGGATAAGTTTTTTGATCTTGGTCCTTTCAGTGGGACTTGTGGGTTGTAGCACAGCTAAGAATGACACGGATAAAGAAAAACCTACGTTAGTTCTTGCCGATGCGGGATGGGACAGTATTCAATTCAATAATTCGGTCGTTCAATTCATTGCCGAGAAGGGGTATGGCTATAAAACAGAGGTGATCAGTGGATCGACCCCGATTACGTTTGCCGCTTTTGTAAAAGGCGATATTGACATCCATACAGAACTTTGGACGGATAACATTAAGGAAGAGTACGACAAAGCGATAAAGGATGGCGCTATCAAGGAAGTGTCAGTAAACTTTGATGATAATGCTCAAGGGTTGTATGTTCCAACCTATCTAATCAAAGGGGATCCTGCTAGGGGGATCGAGCCGCTCGCACCTGATCTCAAAAGTGTTAAAGATCTGCCCAAATATTGGGAGCTCTTTAAAGATCAGGAAGTCCCTACAAAAGGAAGAATGTATGGTGCGCCTCCAGGTTGGGCAGTCGATGAAATCATACAAACCAAAATTAAAAATTATGGTTTAGATACAACTTATAATTATTTTAGCCCAGGTTCTGACGCAGCGCTTGCAACCTCTATGGCTAAGGCGTATGAAGAGGGAAAACCGTGGTTGGGCTATTATTGGGAACCAACGTGGAGCATGGGAAAATATGATATGACGCTCCTTACTGACGAACCTTTTGATAAAGCACTATGGGATGACGGCTATCAATGTGAATTTGCTCCAAGCAACGTGACCGTCGGGGTGAGCAAAGCTATGGAGACTAAAGCCCCTGATGTTGTCAAATTCTTAAGTCATTATAAAACAAGCAATGCCTTACTTAATGAAGCGCTTGCTTATATGCAAGATAACAAAACAGATGTAGATCAAACGGCTATATGGTTCTTAAAGAATCATACGGACCTTTGGACGCCATGGGTACCGAGTGATGTTGCTGATAAGGTCAATGCAGCACTAAAGTAGAGTGAAATGGCAAGAGTAGCATGTGTTTAACACATGCTACTTTTGCTCAATTTTTTTAAAGGGGTAGTGATTATGTTTCCTGAGACCCTAAGGATTGAAATCGGAATCTACGTGGATCAGTTTGTTAAATGGTTAATGCATAGCTTTCCAGGTTTCTTTGATGCGGTGTCTGCCGGGGTACTTTGGTTCATCCTGAATATGGAAACCTTTATGTTATGGCTCCCTTGGTGGGCCATACTAATCTTAGTATTCGCCATATCCTGGAAGTTGAAAGAGCTAAAGTCTGCTGTGATCTATACTGCCCTGATCACCGTCATCGGAATGTTCGGGCTTTGGGACTCCATGATTCAAACCGTAGCAATCGTATTAACTTCCGTAGTTATCTCGTTATTACTCGGAATCCCGACGGGGATTCTTATGGCCTATTATCAACGATTCAATGATATTATGCGTCTGGTGCTGGATGGAATGCAGACTATGCCGAGTTTTGTTTACTTGATCCCAGCCATGATGCTTTTTGGGATGGGGAAAGTCCCAGCGGTCTTTGCAACCATCATTTACGCAATTCCTCCGATCGTCCGCTTAACGGATTTAGGAATACGAAATGTTCCGAAAGAAATGGTTGAGGCGGCGCATTCGTTTGGTTCCTCCAAATGGCAAACTTTAACGAAAGTTCAGCTTCCCCAAGCCTTGCCGACGATTATGACGGGCATCAATCAAACAACCATGATGGCTTTGGCCATGGTAGTGGTTGCCTCAATGATTGGGGCAAAAGGGTTAGGGTACGACGTTTTACAGGCAATTATGCGTATTGATATTGCCAAAGGGTTTGAAGCAGGAATTAGCATTGTCTTTCTGGCCATCATCATCGATAGATTAACCCAATCGGTAGCAGAACGATTCAAATTTCCAGAGTAGGGGGATTGAAGATGAGTCATGCAGTTAAGGTCAAAGTTGAAAATCTAACCAAAATTTTTGGTCGCACCCCTCGTTCAATCTTACCCCAATTAAAAAAGGGCGTCTCCAAAGCAAAGATTCTTCAGGATTCCGGGCATACGGTGGGAATCTATAATGTATCCTTTGAGGTGCTTGAAGGAGAAATCTTTGTCATTATGGGTTTGTCAGGCAGTGGGAAATCGACGTTAATACGTTGTCTCAATCTCCTGAACAAGCCTACAGAAGGAAAAATATGGGTTGACGATGAGGATGTCGTCAAATTTGACCACAAGAAGCTCAGGGAGTATCGGCAAAGCCGGACAGCCATGGTATTTCAACACTTTGGGCTTTTCACGCATAAAACTGTTTTGAATAATGTGGTTTACGGCCTGGAGATCAAAGGAATACCACTCTCGAAACGAATGGAAATTGCTCAAACTACTTTAGAGAGTGTTGGACTTCAAGGCTGGGGAGATAAGTACCCAAGCCAGTTAAGCGGCGGAATGCAGCAACGGGTAGGGTTAGCCAGGGCCTTGGCTACGAATCCCGATATCCTTCTCATGGATGAACCCTTTAGTGCCCTTGATCCCTTGATCAAGCGGGAGATGCAGCAGGAATTGCTAGATATTCAGTCAAAGCTAAAGAAGACAATTATTTTCATTACCCATGACATCAATGAAGCCTTCAAGCTTGGTGATCGGGTTGCTATCATGAAAGATGGAATCATCGAACAAATTGGCACCCCAGATGAGATCTTAGAGGCGCCAAAGAATGATTACATTAAGAAATTCGTTCAAGATATTGACCGTTCTAGAGTTCTGCAAGCGAAGAATATTATGTTTAAGCCCTCTGCGCTGATCTCTTTGAAGGATGGGTTAAAAGTGGCTATCAAGGAGATGGAACAGAGTGGTATTTCAAGTATTTTCGTGCTTGACCATGAACGTCGTCTTAACGGTCTCATCACGATTGATGATGCCCTTGAGGGGTTAAGAAATAATAAGACGCTGAAGGATATTCTGACACATGATTTCTTTACCACAACCCCAGAGACGTATATGCAAGCACTGATTCCCCTTGCCACGGAAACAAAGTATCCGATTGCTGTGTTGGATGATCAAGAAAAGCTTTTGGGCATTATTGTTAGAGTTACGGTGCTTTCTAATTTGGTCTAAGAGAAGGGACCTGTCATTGCTTAAAGAATTTTATAAAGCAATAGTTAATGCGTTGATTAAGAATAGAGATTCTTGATCAACGCATTTTTTAGAACTCGTCATATACGCCTGAGCTTATAAATAACTATAATAAATTGGTGATAGCATCTTTACATACATGCATACATTGTATTAAACTAAATTGGGAGGTAGTGCTAGGTATAATCAGGAAAGTCAACGATGGGAGGTAGCAATTGTGGCTTGATCTAGTGTCCCTACAAATCCTAATAAAATTACATAAAAAGGGAGCGCACACCTTTGAAAAAGAGTATTAAGTTATTTTCTAGTTTAATCGTACTTGTTATGCTATTTGGTACTTTGGCAGGATGTTCAATGACTAAGGATGCTAAGCCACAGGCTATCGCTGATGGCAAGCAAATAAGCACTAATGACCTTAAGAGCAATATTAATAAACCCGATTGGATTGTTGTAGATACGAGAATTAACGATGCGTTTAATGGCTGGAAACTTGACGGCGTTAAAAGAGGCGGTCACATCAAGGGCGCTACTGATTTTGCTGCTAATTGGTTAAACGTAGAGGCGGAGGATAAAGATAAGAAACTTGCAGAAATTCTCAAAGTAAAAGGTATTACACCTGAGAAAAAAATAGTATTATATGATGCTAACGGAAAAGATGCCAAAGAAGTCGTCACGTATTTAACTAAAAATGGATTTGCGAACTTATATACCTATGACGTGAAACAGTGGGCAGACAATAGCAGTCTGGCAATGGAAAGTTATCCAAACTACCAAATGTTGGTGCCTGCCTCATGGGTAGCTGATCTGATAGCAGGTAAGAAGCCTGAAACCTACAGTGGAAACAGCTTTAAATTATTTGAAGTCAGCTGGGGAGAAGAAAAAAATTCATATGTAAAAGGTCATCTTCCTGGAGCAGTTCATATTGACACTGATGAAGAAGAATCTCCCCCATTATGGAGTCTAAACTCAGATGAAGAATTAATTAAATTCGCAGAAAACAACGGCATTACTCTCGATACGACGGTAGTTCTTGAAGGAGAAGACCCAATGGCGGCCTATCGAGTAGCAGCCATCTTAAAATACTTAGGAGTAAAAGATGTTAGAATACTTAATGGTGGCTTTAACTCATGGATACGTGAAGGGTATACTGTCGAAACAACTTCAAATGCTAAAGTAGCCGTAGCAGATTTCGGGACCAAGGTGCCGCTGAATAAGGGATATATCATCGGTATCGATCAAGCAAAAGAAATTCTAGCCGATAAATCAAACAGTATCTTAGTTGACACTCGATCTAGAGATGAATACATCGGCAAAATTACAGGCTATAAAGATTTGAAATTCAAAGGACGTCCAGCAGGATCCGTTTGGGGACACGCAGGATCAGATCCCAATCACCTCGAGGATTATCGAAATATCGATAATACCATGCGTAATGGTTCAGAAATACTTGCTATGTGGAAAGAGCAGGGTATTACCCCTGACAAACGATTATCCTTCATGTGTGGCTCAGGGTGGAGAGCCGCAGAAGTAATGCTCTATGCTGATACAATGGGCGTTAAGTCTATCTCAATGTACGCTAATGGATGGTATGAATGGAGCGCCAATCCCAATAATCCGGTCGAGATTGGCGAGCCTAAGAATTAGCAACTAAAGGAAGGGACAAGGCTATATTGTCTCTTCCTCTTTATTAGGAGCGGCTATGAAAAAAGAAACGACAAAAAATATAATCTATATCATCGTTGCACTTATGGATTTATTACTTATATCCGGTGCGTTAATATTACAATACTATTCTGATGAAAAAATGGGCGTAATGCGGTATCTTGTATCTATGAACTATGAATTCGATAAGGGTTGGTTTAACCCAAGTTTAATAAAACTATATACCATCACTTTAGAAACAGAGTTTGTTATATGCTTATTTATTTTAATCTATTCTCTACTTAAAAAGAAACGAAGAGCAGTTTTACAGGTTTGGGCGCTAGCTTTGATCGCTAATGTTAGTGGATATATTGTTCTAAGAACTCACCTGTTTTCAGATCTTAAAGCTTACTATTTCATCGTTATCGCGATTTTGAGCATTGCATTTTTACAGTTACTGTTATCAATGTTTCAATTACTGCGAGGAGATTAAGCGAGAACAGCGCAGGTTGTTACAATGCTTCATTTTATGAAGGAGAGTCGGAAACCCTTTGAACTACCGCCTGAGGCCATAGCGGTTACCTCGTTGTTTAAGGAAGGCATGGATAGCGGTTGTACCTGCGGTGCTTCAGTGGGTATGGTAATGATCTCTGGTATTCTAGAAAATCGTTATGGACATGCCTTGAAGGACAAGCTGGCTGCGGAATTAACGTCTCGTTTTCAAACCGAATTCGGTTCTACCTGTTGTCGTGTGATCTGTAAGAAAAGGTCTGTGTGGGAGAAAATTGGCAGGAAAGGATGTATTGTACTGACCGCTAAAACTGCCGGAATACTGGAGGCGGTATGGGCAGACGTCCAGAAGAAAAATATACAATTGGAAGGGTGAGTGTGGTAAAAAGCATACTAGGAGGGTACAAAGGGAAGCTATTAGTGATACTAGCAGTGCTAGCGTTATACAATTTTGTTCCAGCCATCAGTATGAATATTAAGCAAGTTTTTTTCATTCTGAGTAATATGGATGTCGACTTAGTCAGGGGCTATATACTGGGATTTGGCATTTGGGCTCCGATCGTGTCTTTTCTGCTGATGATTTTCCAGTCTGTAGTAGCACCCCTTCCCGCCTTCATCATCACCTTTGCTAACGCAAGTCTTTTTGGTTGGGTATACGGTGCGCTTCTTTCGTGGTCGAGTGCTATGGTAGGGGCAGCGTTGTGTTTTTATATTGCTAGATTCTTCGGAAGAGCGCCCGTAGAGAAACTGACCTCACGGAGTGCATTAGAAAAGGTAGATCACTTTTTTAAACGATATGGGAAATATGCTATCGTAATTGCTCGATTACTCCCTTTCATTTCCTTTGACATTGTCAGTTACGCAGCAGGTTTAACTTCGATGAAATTTTGGACCTTCTTCATTGCCACCGGCCTTGGACAACTACCAGCAACCCTTGTTTATTCCTATATTGGAGGTATGCTAACTGGGACTACCAAGACGTTTGTAACAGGGCTGTTAATCTTGTTCGCCGTGAGTGCCTTGATGGTGCTTATCAAGCAAATTTGGAACGATAAGAACAAGACCAGCTAATTAAAGTCAAGAATTTGATTGGTTAATGGTTAGATTTTGGTTTCGGAAAAAAGGTCATAACAAACAGGCCATTGAAAAATCCGAACAATGACTAATTAACTGATGGATTAAACCCT
>Ga0209386_1000153_pt1 | contig 35535 bp, 22 predicted proteins | sample NGEPertwo_FD_184510 | JGI IMG/M metagenome (GOLD analysis project Ga0209386, IMG submission 184510) | Arctic peat soil microbial communities from the Barrow Environmental Observatory site, Barrow, Alaska, USA - NGEE Permafrost154B-two... | ecosystem: Environmental > Terrestrial > Soil > Wetlands...
ATTCAATACTTGATTATCAGTTGGTTGAGAATTCAATGCCATCAATATGACCTGAAAAAAGTCACTTTTAGTCGAAAATTAACTGAAATGAAGGTTTTGAGCTGCAATGTGGGTTAAGGTTTTGGGTACGCAATTCAATGTAAATGCCTACGATGATGAGGCGACTGCTGGAGTTATCCTTGAAAGGGGGAAGGTGGTTTTACTTGGTAAAGATCGCAACATTGAAGGAGAATTAAAACCGAACCAGCAGATGGTGTTCAACAAATCGACCAAAGAACTTTTAAAATCAGATATCATTGCATCGAACTATACCAGTTGGAAGGATGGACTGCTAATTTTCAAGAATGAACCTATGTGGCAGATAGCCAAACGATTGGAGCGAAAGTATAATGCCGAAATTGTGTTGCATGGTGATTCATTAAAATCATCCATATTCAGAGCTACATTTCAGGATGAAAATCTGGACGAGATTTGCGAAATGTTATCCATTGTTGCACCCATCACCTATAAAATTCATAAACGGGAAAAACAAACTGACAGCACTTTTACAAAAAGCAAAGTCGAAATCTGGCTAAAAAATAACGAGATCAAAAACTAATGTGCCTATGGTGAATTAAAGTATTAAAAAAACAGGGTGGTATTTGCGTTACCTACCCTGTCAATCAGTAGAGTTTAAACTTTGAGAAGTAGTAAATCCACTAAAAACAAATTTATGAAAAAAAACAGAACATACGGGCTGCTGTATGAATTTGGCCTGTATAAAATGATTAAAATTATGCGTTTTACCATTTTTATCCTATTACTTTCCTTAACACAAGCATTTGCTGTAAATTCTTACTCGCAGCAAACAAAGCTGAGTTTGGATATGCGAAATGCTCGAATTGAGGAAGTTATTGACCAGATAGAGAAGAATACGGAATTCTTCTTTATGTATAATAAAAACATGATTGATGTTGACCGGAAGGTTGATGTCATAGCGGATGACAAGAATGTGAGTGAGATTCTTGATAAGTTATTTAAAGGAACAGATGTGTCTTATTCAATAAAGGATAGACAGATAATGCTGATTAACAATCGTCTGAACGGAGAGGGTAAGGAAATGAATCAGCAGCAAAAATCTGTTAAAGGTAAAGTCACCGACTCTTCCGGAGCTCCTTTGCCAGGTGTCACAGTATTCGTTAAAGGAACTTCCATCGGATCTATTACTGACATCAACGGGAGCTATTCACTGAGCAATATTCCTGAAAATGCTACTCTGCAATTTTCATTTATAGGGATGAAGTCGCAGGAAATTGCGATTGCTGGCAAAACTGAGATTAATGTTACACTCACTGAAGAATCATTTGGAATTGATGAAGTGGTTGCTATTGGTTACGGTACTCAGCGGAAAGCTACTGTTACCGGTTCTATTGTAACCACAAAAGGTGATGATATAAAAGCTACTCCCACCTCTTCAATTACCAATACTCTTGTTGGCCGTTTACCTGGTTTGGTTTCAAAAAACACAAGTGGAGAGCCGGGGTATGATGATGCCAACCTTTTGATCAGAGCTAAAAACACTTTTGGCGACAACAGCCCACTTGTTGTTGTTGATGGAGTGGCCGACCGTGCAGGTGGTTTCGCCCGGATTGATGCCAATGATATTGAAAGTATTACGGTATTAAAGGATGCTTCTGCGGCCATTTATGGCTCACGTGCAGCCAACGGAGTTATTTTGGTTACAACAAAACGGGGTAAAGAAGGCAAAACAAGCGTAAGCTATACCTTCGATTATGGACTAAGAACTCCAACCATGTTTCCGAAAATGACTGATGCTGCAGATTATGCCACAGCCCTGAACGAAATCACCAGGTTAATCGACAAGAATCCGGTGCCCATGTACACTGATGCTGAAATTCAGAAATTCAGGGATGGATCGGATCCAATGAATTATCCTAATATTGATCCGATTAAAGAAGCGTTTAATAAATACAGTGCACAAAAAAGGCACAATGTGTCGGTTTCAGGTGGAACTCAGACGGTTAGATATTTTACTTCTCTTGGATATCAATATGAAGACAATAATTATAAAGAGAGTGTAAGTAATTACAAACAGTACAACTTACGTTCAAACCTTGATATTCAGGCGACCAAAGATTTAAAATTATTTGTAAATATTTCACTACGTCAACAAGACAGACAATCACCCGGTAATACACGTGGTTTTGGTTCGGGGGAGATTTGGAGGAATATAATACAGGGCGATCCAAGAAAGATTATTACCTATCCGAACGGACTACGTGCCGAGGTAACTTCAGGCGGATACAATCCTTTAACAGCCGTTGACGGATCAACTGGTTATGTTCAGAATAATTCGACTTATATCAATGGCGATTTAGGTTTTAATTGGAATTTCGATTTTATTACCAAAGGGCTTGGACTCGACGGGGGATTGTATTTTGATAAGGATAATGGTTTTTACAAAAGTTTCCTGAAAAGATATACTCTTTATTCACTGAATAATACTACCGGTAATTACGATCCGCATCAATATGGACCAACAAATGCTTCATTGAGTGAAAATATGAACCATAGGGTTGGAGTCACTTCTAATTTAAAACTAAGGTATCAACGGACATTCAACGATGTTCATAATGTAAGTGCGTTTGTTGCTTATGAGCAATATGAGCAGAAATACAATTATCTTTCTGCAGGCCGAAATGATTTTGTGTCAACGGCTTTGGATCAGGTTTTTGCAGGTGACAGAAAAACGATGAGCAACGATGGCTATGCTACAGAAAGTGCCCGCCAGAACTATTTTGGACGTGTCGACTATGCCTACGCTCAAAAATACCTGTTTCAATTCAACTGGAGATATGACGGCTCAGAAAACTTCCCCAAAGATAATCGGTTTGGTTTTTTCCCCGGAGCATCAGTCGGCTGGATTGCTTCTGAAGAATCATTCTGGAAAGACAATCTTCCGGTTGTAAATTATTTTAAACTTAGAGGCTCTTATGGTAAAATGGGTAATGATAAGATCAGATATAACAATGCTGATCAACATTACACCTATTTAACCAATTACACCTTCGATTGGAATGCCACTTTGGGTGGTGATAATCCTGCAGCATACACTGGTGTTCGTCAGGTGCAGACAGGTAATCCAAATGTAACATGGGAAGTTGCAACCACTTATAATCTAGGTTTCGATGCTAAGTTTTTAAACAGTGCCTTTAACCTTGAATTTGATATTTTTAAACAAAAACGTGATCATATTTTAGATCAGAGTACTGCTGTAGTACCTCTTTATGCTGCGTTGGAATTACCTGCAGAGAATGTAGGATCTGCCGAATCTCAAGGCTTTGAAATCGCATTGGGTTATTCAAAAAAAATCAATAAAATTGAATTCAATGTTGGTGGTAATTTTTCGTATGCCAAGAGTAAAATTGTAAATTTCAACGAACCAGATGCTACACCGGAATGGCAAAAGAAAACCGGAAAACCTATTGGTGCCGACTGGCTCATGTACGAAGCCATTGGAATTTATCGTACACAGGCCGATCTGGATAATCCGAAATACCCACGTTTGGGAAATGCTGAACTGGGTGACTTGATTTTCAACGATGTCAGTGGTGATGGTATCCTTGATGGTAATGACCAGGTCCGTTTAGATAAAACGGATACGCCAGAGATTATCTTTGGAATAAACATGGGAGCTAAGTATAAACAATTTGAACTGACTATGTTGTGGCAGGGAGCTGGCAACGTATGGATTTACGATTTCTTTGAAGGTGGTGGCGGTGGAATTGGTACTTATACTCAGGATTATTTCGATAACAGATGGACTCCTGAAAATCCGACTGCAAGCGGTCCAAGGATATACGACCGAGATAAGACTTCCACTTCAAAACCGAATACCTTCTTCTTACATGACGCAACATACCTGAGATTGAAAAATCTTGAATTGGCATACAATATTCCTCAGCAATTATTGGCCAAAGCAAAAATCAATAACCTTAGGTTATTCGTGAGCGGATACAATCTGCTAACATTTTCAGGTTTAAAAGATGCCGATCCTGAAGGGACTGCTAGTGATCAGGGTTATTTTGGTTGGAGTAATATCCAGACAAAGGTGTATAACTTCGGTTTAAATCTAACCTTCTAATATTAAAAGATTATGAAAAGAAATTATTATAACATATTCGTTTTGGGTCTTTCTCTGTTTTTTACTTTCTCCTGCAGTGAAAGCATACTGGAGAAAGAACCGCTTGATGCAATTTCTGATGTAGCGGTTTGGTCAGATCCTGCCTTGGTGCAGTCATTTGTAAATGCAAGATATAATCAAATCAGCCACGGCTGGTATTCCGAAGCCTGGGAGGGTTCTATGTGTGACGAAATGTTCCTTACCTGGTCACGCTCTTGTGAACCAATTAACCAGGGATATGTAAGCCCAAGTACAAAACATAGTATGAACGGAGGACACTGGGGCGAAACTGGCCGTGATTGGGGAACTGAATGGAAAAACATTGGAGCTTGCAATGCTTTCTTCGATAACATTGATAACGTTGTGTATACTGATCCGGCGGTGAAGAATCAATTAGTTGGCGAAATAACTTTTATCCGTGCGTTAATGTATTGGGACTTGGTAAATCGTTGGGGTGGAATGCCATTAATTACCAAGAGCTATAACATCAATACAGTTTCTGAGATCTATGATATTAAAAGGAATTCGTATAAAGACAACATCGATTTCTTAGTTGCAGAATGCGATAAAGCTGCGGGATTACTTCCTGCATCGTTTACAGGAAGCGATAAAGGTCGTGCTACAAAAGTTGCTGCTTTAGCCCTCAAATCAAGAATATTGTTGTATGCAGCCAGTCCTCTGATGAATGATGCAAGAAGCGACGACCCGGACAATTTGGTTCATTATGCCACTCCGGATGCCAACCGTTGGAAAAAAGCTGCAGATGCCGCACAAGCTGCACTGGATGCCGCATTAGACGGTGGATATAAACTTTTTGACTCTTATGGCGACGACGTGAAAGCAAAATACGATGGTATCTTTTTGGAAGGTGGAAATTCGGAAGTGCTTTTTGATCGCGAAGGTGGATCAAGCACATTGTCGTTAAACCTGGGTTATATCGATGAAGCTAATGGCCCGAATGGTTATGGAAGCTGGGGTGGAAATACACCAATTTCTGAATTCGTCGATGATTTTGAAATGGCTGATGGAACTAGATTTAACTGGAGCAATCCGGTTCATGCAGCCAATCCTTATCTTAACCGTGATCCCCGTCTGTACTTTACTGTTTTGTGTAATGGCGATATGTGGAAAGGGCGTGCAGTTGAATCTTTCTTTTTCAAAAAGGCTGACGGTACCGAAACCGGAGGACAGGATACCAAATATGGCGGAAATTCCTGGAATACAAGCGCCAGTGGATACAATGTACGCAAGTTCCTGAGGGAATCACATGTTGTTAATAGCTGGAATTTTGCTCCAAGAAACTGGATCTGGTTTCGCTTGGCAGAGGTGTACCTTAATTTGGCAGAAGCTAAATACAACAGTGGTGACGAAGCCGGAGCAAAAGTTGCTTTAAATGCGATTCGTGATCGGGCCAGAATGCCACAGGTTACATCTTCCGGGACTCAGCTATGGAACGATATCGTTTACGAACGCCGTGTTGAACTGGCCTTTGAAGAACACCGCTATTTTGATGAACGCCGATGGAAAATTGCCGAAACTGTTCTGAACAGAAATGCAACCGGAATTCGTGTTTTCAAAAATTCCGATGGAACATTTACTTATACTCCCGGACAATTTGTAGAGGAACGTAAATTTATTTCACCCAGGATGTATTGGTTACCAATACAATTGGATGAAATAAATAAAAATCCAAATCTGCAGCAAAACCCAGGTTATTAGTGCTTTCAGTAATTTGTAGTAACGAAAAGAGGTTATCTGGAAAGTCTTAATCTTATTCAGATAGCCTCTTTTTAATTTGAGGTATTTATTCAAACTTAAATCTGTTTTACAACAGAATTGTTATCAAAACAAAGCTTTGCGGTCATTATTAAGATAAAACGCTGTTGATATTCTTGTTTTTAATAATGAATTTTGGACATGATAACTATCTAAAATTAAACTTGATGAAATTAAAAGTAGCTCTTTTTTGTTTAGTCACCTTTTTCGCTTTAATAACTGTTGTGAAAGCCCAAACGACAGAGCGCCAGCGTCCGGCAGAATGGAGCAAACTGGTTTATGGAGGTCGGTTTATGGACAGATTCCTGCCAATGCCAAATATTGGCAAGTTAATCAGCGATACATGGGGTGCTGACAATGTGTTGCCCCGTTATACCGACAATGGTATCGAAAATAGAAAGTGGTCGTTTTGGGGTGGAAATATTAAATTGGGCGAAGATGGTAAATACCATTTCTATGTGTGTGGCTGGCTCGAAAGTTCGCCAAGAGGACATGCAACCTGGCCGGAATCTACCGTTTTCCATGCCATTTCAGATAATTCGTTCGGACCATTTGTTGTGAAAGATACCATCGGAAAAGGTCACAACCCAGAAGCATTCGTGCTTAAAGATGGTAGGTATGTAATTTATGTAATTGGTGGATACTACATTGCCAATGGAGCCAATGGCCCATGGACTTATGGAAAATTTGATTTCCAAAATCGCGATCGGCGCTTGATCGAAGGAAATTCAAACTTCACTTTTGCACAACGCGAAGATGGATCGTATCTGATGATTTGCCGTGGAGGTGGTCAATGGATTAGCCAAACAGGACTTACAACTTATGGCCAGGTAACCGGAACACGAATTGATTCGACAAAAAAAGTGATCCCTTTACGAGCTTATCCGCAAAGACCAGGGAATTTTGAAGATCCGGTAGTTTGGCGCGATAATGTACAATATAACCTTATTGTTAATGACTGGCTTGGACGCATTGCGGTGTACGAACGTTCAACAGATGGTGTACACTGGAAAATAGAATCAGGCGAAGCCTATTTGCCCGGAGTTTCTGTTCGTCAAGACGGAACAGTTGAAAACTGGTTTAAATATGAACGCCTAAAAATGTTTCAGGATAAATACGGAAGGGCAATTCAGGCAAATTTTGCTGTAATTGATGTAGAGAAACGACTAGATAAAGCAAGTGACAACCATAGCTCTAAAAATATTGGAATGCCGCTAACAGTGGGACGTTTGCTTACTATTTTAGACAAAGAACCAATTACTGCCAACACCAAAACAATCAAGGTAAAAATAGCTGCTGAACCAGGTTTTGATCCACAAAAAGACATTGATATCAACTCTTTACAATTTGGCGAACCCGAATCGGTTAATTATGGCAAAGGAGGCAAAATGCTTCAATCCGAAAAATCAGGCGCCGATTTGATTGTTACTTTCGATGCAACTGGCAATATTTACCCTGATGATGAATTTGCAGCCAAAATGTTGGGCAAAACCAGCGATGGGAAACTCCTTTTTGGATATGCACGTTTGCCCGGAGTCAATTTCATGGAGCCAATTCTTTCTCCTCTGTTGCCTGTATTTACTCCAACCGCTAATGGATTTAACCTGAAAGTTGAAGTTCAGAACTTTGGACAGGTCTCCTCGAAAAAGACCAAACTGAAAGTAAGCTACTTTAAAGACAACCAGGAAATTGATGTTGCTTCAGGAACAATATCTGCTCTTAAACCTTACAAAAAGAAAACGGTTGAACTTAAATGTGGCCAAATTTTCGAAAAGGGAACCGAGTACCTATTTAAAGTAACCGTTAATTCTGATGATAAACAGCCGGTTGTACTACACGGAAAGTTGACTCCGGTGAAGTAACCGACAATCAATAACGTATTTGATAAGAGGTATTTTCGATCGCAAAGCTATGCGAAACGTCTAGCGTAAATCAAGAGTCAAAAACAAGGTTGATATTGTGTATTTGAATACTGAATTTTGTAGAGAATAACTAAAAAACATGAGTTGTATGAATTCAAAATCAGCGCTTTTGATTGTCAGCATAGTTTTTGTTCTGAAAAGTTCGGTTTTATGCCAGACGAACCCGGGGGAGACGCAAATGTATAGTTCTTCGTGGGAATCATTGGCCAATTATAAGGCGCCTGAATGGTACGAAGATGCCAAGTTGGGTTTTTGGGTTCATTGGGGAGTATATTCTGTCCCTGCGTTTAGTGGTAGCCATGCTGCCGAGTGGTACGGCCGGTGGATGTATTCGCTCGATGGGCAAAGTGAGAATAACCGGGGCTTGGCCACCCACCAGCATCATGTAGCCACCTATGGAGACCCTTCAGTCTTTGGCTACAAAGATTTTATCCCACTATTTAAAGCCGAAAAATTTGACGCGGAGAAGTGGGCTGACCTTTTTGCCCGTGGCGGGGCAAAATATTTTTGTATGATGGGTGTACACCACGATAATTTTGCAATGTGGGATTCAAAATTTACCAGATTTGATGCCATGGAAATGGGACCTAAACAGGATTTGTTAGGTGAAGTGGAAAAAGCCGTCAGAGCCAAAGGTTTAAAGTTTGGCGTTTCAAACCACTCCGGTTGGAACTATGAGTTCTTCAAATTCAACCACATCAACAATTACGATGCAAAGGACACCACATATCAGGATTTGTACGGCAACCCAATCATTGACGGCACAAATGCCCGGCCAGGCGAACGCGATTTAAGGCGCTGGGCTGCCCGCACCAACGAGCTTTGCGACAAATACAAACCCGACCTTTATTATTTCGATTGGGACATTAACGACAAGGCTTTTGAAACATACCGAAAAGAGTTTGCGGCTCATTATTACAACAAAGGAGTTGAATGGGGTGGTAAATTTGGCAATCCCCGTGTGGTTTTAAATTATAAAGACAAAGCCTTTCAGCCTGGGACAGCCGTTCTCGACCATGAAAGGGGAGGAGAATCAGCGATTCCGGAAATGGTATGGCAAACCGATGATTGTGTATATTCGGGCGACAACTGGGGTTATGTCGCAAATGCTCCGGTGAAATCACCCAATACGATTATCGATGAACTGGTTGATATCGTAAGTAAACGCGGGGTGCTGATGTTATCGTTTGGCCCCCGCCCTGACGGCACCTTCCCAAACGATCAGGTAAAACTGATGTTGTCGATAGGCGATTGGCTGAAGATATGCGGCGAAGCTATATACAGCACCCGGCCTTGGTCGGTATTCGGCGAAGGCCCTTCTGTTTCAGGCAATTTGAAAAAAATAATTTATACGCCCGAAGATATTCGCTTTACCCGTAACAAGGAAAAAACAACACTTTATGCTATTTTGTTGGAATGGCCAAATAACGATATTAACATAAAAAGCCTGAGGGAAGGCAAGGTTGGCAAAAATGAAATCAAAAGTATATCGCTAACCGGTTCAAAGGAAAAACTAACGTGGGTTCAGGATGAAAATGGCCTAACTATCAGCAAGCCTGCAACTAAACCGAACTACGGATATGCATATCCGGTAAAAATTGTTTTTAATAACCAAATACCCTAATTTTTAATCTAAACAAAACCAGGATAAATCCATATTTTTAAAAGTAATTGCTACGAAATGAGCCATGAGAGACAATCGCATACATAGGAGCATGATTATCCATGGCGAGTTTCTCCTGACCACCCAAAAACAAACTATAAACACATGAAAAACCTGCTTTTTGGAATTTGCCTGCTTTTGATTGCTTGTTTTTCACAAGCTCAAACCAAATCTGCTCAACCTTTTTGGTTGAACGAGCGGATCAACGAAGAAAACAGGTTGCCAATGCATTCCTCGTTCTTCGTTTTTGAAAATGAACAACTTGCTAAAAAGGGAGATTGGAAACAATCTGCAAATTACCTGAACCTTAACGGCGATTGGAAATTCAAATGGGCCGAGAAACCCGCAGAACTACCTAAAGACTACGAATCAACCAGCTTTGACGATTCGGGGTGGAATAAAATGCAAGTCCCATCAACATGGGAGGTAAATGGCTATGGCGATCCGATCTACATCAATGTTGGATACGAATTTGAGAATATTATGAAACCCAATCCACCAATTGTACCGATGGATTTTAATCCAACAGGTGTTTACCGTCGCGAAATCACCATCAGCGACTCTTGGAAAGGGAAAGAAGTGATATTGCACATTGGTTCAGCAAAATCGAACCTAACAGTTTGGGTAAATGGTAAATATGTTGGTTATGGAGAAGATGGTAAACTGCCTTCTGAATTTGATGTGACTTCATTCATGAAACCTGGGAAAAACCTGATTTGCATGAGGGTTATGCGATGGTGCGACGGCACTTATCTCGAAGGCCAGGATTTCTGGCGATTGAGTGGCATCATGCGCGATTGCTATTTGGTTGCGCGCAATCAAACCCATATCAGCGACTATAGCATAATCACCGATTTGGATGGCAATTATAAAGATGCCGTTTTAAATACAACACTTAAATTGGATAAGGCCGCAACAGCCTCAGCAGCCATTCAATTGTTTGATGGAGAAAAAGTGGTGAAGGAAATCACCGTTTCATTCAGTAACGAATCGGAAAAGAAAGTTTCGATCCCTGTGGCTCAGCCAAAACTTTGGTCAGCCGAAATACCCACTCTTTACAAGGCGCTCATCACTTTAAAAGACAATTCAGGAGCAATAATTGAAGTAATTCCGCAGCAAATTGGATTCAGAAAAGTAGAAATTAAAGATGGATTGTTCTACGTAAACGGACAACCAGTTCTGATAAAAGGAGTTAACCGGCATGAAGTTGATCCCATTTCAGGAGAAACAATTTCAAAAGAAGCGATGCTGAAAGACATCAAGCTGATGAAGCAATACAACATTAATGCGGTTCGTACCTGCCATTATCCAAACGATGAATATTGGTACCAATTATGCGATGAGTATGGTATTTATGTGGTTGATGAGGCAAACAATGAATCGCATGGAATAGGTTACGATATTACAAAAACCATAGCCAACCAACCATCGTGGAGAAACGCCCATGTTGCACGAGTAGAACGTATGTTCGAACGTGATAAGAACCATGCTTCAGTGGTTATCTGGAGTTTAGGTAACGAATCAGGTAATGGTTATAACTTTTACGAATGTTACTTGTGGCTAAAACAAAATGATGCAATGCGTCCAGTTCAGTACGAAAGAGCTATTGCCGATTATAATGGCTATAAAACCGAATTCAATACCGACATCATCAATCCAATGTATTGTAACCCTCCTACCATGACCGAGTATGTCAGTAAAAACCCACAACCGACAAAACCATTTATTATGTGCGAATATGCACATGCAATGGGAAATTCGCTGGGAAATTTCAAAGACTACTGGGACATTATCAGAGCCAATCCGAGACATTTTCAGGGTGGTTTTATTTGGGACTTTGTTGACCAGGGCTTGCAAAAAATTACGGATAAAGGCGATACAATTTTTGCTTATGGAGGCGATTATGGCCCAGGTGGATTACCAAGCAGCAATAATTTCAACTGCAACGGGATATTCTATCCAAACCGTAAACCCAACCCACATGCCTGGGAAATGAAGAAAGTATATCAGGAAATTCATACTACATTGGTAAACCCAACTACTATTTCAATCTACAACGAAAACTTCTTTAAAGACCTTTCAGATGTGCGGATGGAATGGAACCTTACAGTAAATGGTAAACTTACTCAAACCGGCGCTATTGCTGATGTGAATGTTCAGCCTCATGCTACCAAAGAATTTTCAATCCCGGTAAAACTTCCAGGCGAAGGAGAAGCTTTTCTGAATGTCATTTATAAACAAAAACTAGAGAAGTTTTTGGTACCGAAAGACCACATCGTTGCCGAAGAACAACTTTTGGTTTCGGGAACTTATAAAAATGACATGAGCATTGCCCCAACTGGGAACATCACTGTCAAAGAGACAAATGCCTCAATTGATGTTTCGGCTAAGGGAATGAAAATCAGTTTTAACAAGCAAACCGGCCTAATGGAACAGTATGTTGTGAATGGCCAAAGCTATTTAGAATCAACATCAGGTTTGAAACCAGCTTTCTGGCGGGCGATGAATGACAACGACATGGGCGCTTTTTTTCAAATGAGATTGAAACTTTGGAAAACGGCACAAGGCAACCTGAAATTGACCGATATTAAAACCACCCAAAACAATAATTTATTAACTGTTCAAACTTCTTTCGAACTTCCTGATGTATTTGCAAAACTGAATATTCAATATATCATTAATTCAAAAGGAGAATTGGAGATTGGTCAAAGTATGATCGCGGACACAACAAAAAGAGTTGCATCATCAATGCCAAGGTTTTTCAGAAGAAACAATGCAAATGCTCTTGAACAAATTCCTATGTTGCCACGATTTGGTATGAATTGGGTTTTACCAGCAGGGTTCGAAACCATTGAATATTACGGAAATGGACCAGTTGAAAATTATCAGGATCGAAACTATGCAGCGCCAACCGGAATTTACAAACAATCGGTTGCACAACAATTTTATCCTTACATCAGGCCACAGGAAACAGGTAATAAAACCGGAATCCGTTGGTTCGAAATAAAAAACAAAAAAGGAAAAGGACTGATGATTCAGTCGGATATACTTTTAAGTATGAGCGCATTGCATTTCTACGATGCTGATTTAGACGATGGAGATCAGAAACATCAGCGACATTCAGGCGAATTGAAACAACGCCCCGAAACTCAGTTACACATCGACCTTGCTCAAATGGGTGTTGGTGGAATTGAAAGTTGGGGAGCCTGGCCAATGGAAAAATACCGTCTGCCTTATAAAAATTACGAGTATAAATTCATTGTAAAACCTTTTAAATAAGCTTGAAACAAAAAATAATTATTAAAAAATCATATGAAAAAAATTTACTTTCTGTATTTCATAATCCTAACCGGAATTTATTCCGTGACAGCTCAATCCAAAATTCATCCTGACAGTCTTGCCTTTCAAAAATGGGCTCAGACGCCACCAATGGGATGGAACAGCTGGGATTGTTATGGCCCGACTGTTACCGAAAACGAAGTAAAAGCTAATGCCGATTACATGGCAAAATACCTAAAATCATCAGGATGGGAATACATTATTGTTGATATCCGCTGGTATGTTGAAAATGATAAAGCACATGGATACAATGAAAAGGATGCCATTTATGTAATGGATGAATATGGACGATTGCAGCCCAGTACATTAAAGTTTCCGTCGGCTGCCAATGGAAAAGGATTTAAAGCTTTGGCTGATTATATTCACAGCAAAGGCCTGAAATTTGGAATTCACATCATGCGCGGCATTCCCGTTGAGGCTGTCAAAAAAAATACAGCAATTTTGGGAAGTAATGCAAAGGCTCAGGATATATACAGTAAAGAAGGCCAGTGTCCATGGCTCAGAGATATGTACACCGTTGTTGCTGACGAAAATGGAGCACAGGAATATTACAATTCTCTCTTTGCTCTTTATGCATCGTGGGGCATCGATTTTGTGAAGATTGACGATCTTTCTGTCCCCTATCATCAAAAAGAAATTGAGATCATTCGAAAAGCCATCGACAAGACAGGCCGTAAAATAGTTTTAAGCACTTCTCCCGGCGAAACTCCGATCAAGAATGCTGAACATGTAAAAACTCATGCCAACATGTGGCGGATTGTAGGCGATTTCTGGGACAACTGGACCCAGCTTAAAGAACATTTCGAAGTATGCAATCGCTGGGCTCCATATATTGGTGACGGACATTTTCCCGATGCCGATATGCTTCCGCTTGGCCGGATAGGAATTCGGGCTGAACGGGGCGACAATCGCATGTGCGCCCTTTCAAAAGATGAACAAACAACGATGATGTCGCTTTTCGCGATTTTCCGTTCACCTTTAATGTTTGGAGGTAATCTGCCCGATAACGATGAATTTACGCTCTCTTTGCTGAATAATAAGGATGTACTTTATGTCAACAAATACAGCCAGAACAATCATCAACTTTTTAGGGAAAATGACCTGATTGCCTGGGTTGCCGATGATCCAAAAACAGGCGATAAATTTCTTGCTGTATTTAATGCACAAGACCAGATTAAGATTGATGAAAATAAAGCGCTTTGGAAAAGCGGAAATATTACCAATAGCCAGCCTTCTCAAAGTGTTGATTTTGATTTGAATATTTCCGGAGCTAAAAAACTTTACCTCGCGGTTTCAAAAGCCGGAGAAGAGTTTAACCGTCACCACGCCGATTGGATTGAACCAGTTTTTTATAACAGCAAGGATACGCTGAAAATTAACGGGCTTAAATGGTTGAGCGCAACATCAGGCAAAAGTAACCCACAAGTTAACAAGAGCATCGCCAACAAACCATTGACGGTTGATAATAAGGTATTTGCCAATGGTATTGGTACTTACGCCAATTCAATCATAGAATACAATATTCCTGAAGGGTATAACCGGGTTAAAGCAAAAGCAGGTCTCGATATTGACGCAGTAAAACAAGAGTTTTTTGGCGGAAACGCGGAATTTTTAGTTTACACACAGGATCCTTCAGGGGCAATGCCAGCAGAATCTTCAGCAATTTCAATAAATCTGAAGCAACTTGGCATTACAGGTTCATGCACTGTTACCGATGTCTGGAGCAAACAAAATCTGGGTAGTTTTACTAATGAATTTGCACCGGAGATCAAACGACATGCTTCAGGATTGTACCGGATTTCAGTAAAAAAGTAAATTATTACTCATGAATAAAAAAATATTTTATGTTATTGTAATGTTGCTGATAATCAGTATCATTAAATCAGTATCAGCGCAGCCTGTCAATGTTTCAGGGACCTGGAAAGCGGATATTGAAACGCCGGTCGGCCTGTTCAAATATACCTGGATCATTCAGCAGGATGGCGAAAATCTCTCCGGAAAAATCCTTCGTGAAAAGGACAATGAAAAGGCCGAAGTTGCTATTACCGAAGGAAAAATTAATGATGATGCGGTTTCTTTCGTTGAGATGCTTTCCATGCCCGATCAGGAAATAAAGATTAGTTACAGTGGAAAAATTACAGGAAATGAACTCAAACTAACCCGTCAGGTTGGCGATTTTGCTACAGAAGAAGTGACGGCCAAACGAGACAATCCGGAAAATCACGAAAAAACAGCAAATGCAGAAGTCCGTCGCAACCTGATGCGGCCTATCGTGCTCAACCCTGACGATAAACAAGCATTTCCTCCGGCTCCTGAAGGATACGACAAGATTCGCGACAATATTACTCACGGAAAAACTGAAACGGTTGAATATGAGTCGAAAACAGTTGGAACAACACGGAAATTGTTGGTATATACCCCTCCCGGGTTTTCGACTGACAAGAAGTACCCGGTACTTTATCTTTTACACGGAATAGGTGGAGATGAGTTGGAATGGTACAACAATGGTCATCCGGAGGTGATTCTCGATAACTTATATGCCGACAAAAAGCTGGTTCCGATGATTGTAGTATTTCCTAATGGACGGGCTATGAAAAACGACCGTGCTGAGGGAAATATTTATGCACCTGAAATGCAGGCAGCTTTTGCAAACTTCGAAAAGGATTTACTGAACGATGTAATCCCGTTTGTCGAGTCAAAATATCCGGTAAAGAAAGAGCGTGAAAGTCGCGCTTTAGCTGGTCTTTCGATGGGCGGCGGACAGTCGCTTAACTTTGGTTTGGGCAACCTTGACACTTTTGCCTGGGTTGGCGGTTTTTCATCGGCACCCAATACCAAAGCTCCTGAAGTTCTGATTCCAAATCCAGCCGAAACTGCCAAAAAACTGAAGTTACTCTGGATTTCGTGCGGTAATGAAGATGGACTGATTTCATTCAGCCAGAAACTTCACCAATATTGCAAGGAGAACAAAGTGCCTCATATCTGGCAAGTTGAACCCGGCAAACATGAATTTCCGGTGTGGAAAAACGATTTGTACCAATTTTCACAACTGATATTTAAGTAGCAACAGAATGAAATAATGAAGGAAAATAATTCACGAAGAAGATTTATTCGGGGAGCCGCATTAACAGGTTTGGCAACATGCTGCCTTCCGGCATTTGAAACTTTTGCTGCAAAGTCGGGTAAAGTACCAGGAGCCAAAGATGGTGCAGTAATTCTTTTTCAGGGTGACTCCATAACCGATGGAAACCGTGGGCGCAATACCGATCCAAATCACATCATGGGTCATGGTTATGCATTCAGTATTGCCAGTCGCGTAGGTGCCGATTATCCTGAAAAGAAATATATATTCTACAACAGAGGAATCAGCGGGAACAGAACCACAGAGCTCGAAAATCGTTGGCAAACTGATACTCTTGATCTGAAGCCAAATGTGCTGAGCATCCTCGTTGGTGTGAACGATTGTACTTCGACTATTTTTCATGGGGGAGATGGTTCGGGCATCTCTGTTGAAGAGTACCAGAAAAAGTATACAGGCTTGCTTGATCAAACCAGGGAGGCTTTTCCCGATATTCTTTTTGTGCTTTGCGAACCCTTCATTCTCTCGGTTGGAAAAGTAAAGGAGAACTGGGATGCTTATATTGCCGATATCACACAGCGGCAGGCTGTTGTTCGCCAGCTGGCCGAAAAATATAATACTGTATTTGTAGGTTTCCAGCACGTTTTTACAAAGGCCTGCGAAAAAGCCGCTGCCGATTATTGGATATGGGATGGCGTTCATCCAACGGTTCCCGGACACGAACTGATGGCAAGAGAATGGCTGAAACAGGTTGAGAAAAGAATTAAGTTTTAAGAAAATCTATCTAAATCCTCTGTTATGAAACGGTTAAAAATTATTGCAGCTTGTCTTTTTTTAGTGATGGTTGTTTATTCCGTAGCCTTGGGACGAACACAAAAAAAGCAGGACATTAATTTGTTAATCGTTGACGGATTTTCAAACCACGACTGGGAACGGACAACTCAGGCAATTGTTCGTATTCTGAATCAATATGGAGGGATAAAAATTGCAATAACAACATCGCCAAACAATCTGGCGTCAAAGGAAGAATTGGAAAAATGGAATCCTGATTTCTCAACTTACGATGTTGTTCTCCTGAATTGTAATGATTTGGGAAATCCGGTTTCATGGAGTCCAAAGACGAAAAAAAATCTTGAAAACTTTGTTGCTGAAGGAGGAGGACTTTATGTCTTTCATTCGGCCAATAATGCTTTTGAAGCCTGGCCTGAATATAACCGAATGATTGGTTTGGGATGGCGAAATAAGGATTTTGGCAAAGCCATTGTCATTGGAGACGACCAAGAAGTTAAAATCATTGAACCGGGACTTGGCGAAAATACGAGCCACGGGAAACGCATCAATGCATTGACTAATCGAATAGGCGAACATCCGATACAAAAAGGATTGCCTCGTAGCTGGGTTTTTGCCGACATCGAAGTCTATACCTATGCCAGGGGACCTGTTGAAAATCTGACCGTTTTGAGTTATGCCCGTGACGAAAAATACAAACTCAACTTCCCGGTTGAATGGGTCATTAGCTATGGAAAGGGCAGAGTTTACAATTCCTCACTTGGTCATTTCTGGAAAGATCAGGAAAATCCTGAAGGTTTGCGCTGTGCAGCTTTCCAAACCGAAATGCATCGGGCAATTCAATGGCTCGCTAAACGAAAAGTTGACCACAATGTTCCTGCCGATTTTCCCGGAACTAAAAATGTCTCGTTGAGAGATAATTTACTGATGCCCAAATAACTTCGGTGTGTGGTGATTAACTTGATATTTTAAACCACTTTAAACTAATTATTAATGGAAAAAGTACCGAACCCTTTTGAGAAAAAAGTAATGAATCCAAAGACGTCAGCTGTAAAAAAGACGGTGATCGTTCTTGTTGCTATGTTCTTGATAGGTGGAATATGTTTCGCGCAGGATTTATCCAATTCCATACGTTCGTCAACGAATGTACTTAGCGCGGAATATCCGCGCATTACACCCGATTTGCGTGTTATTTTTTCCGTCAAAGCGCCTGATGCCAAAAAGGTTCAAATACAAATCGACAAAAACTACGATCTGGTTCGTGATGAGGACGGAGTTTGGACAGGAACCTCAGATCCGCAGGTTCCCGGGTTTCATTACTATTCGTTAATTGTTGATGGTGTTTGGGTGGCAGATCCGGCCAGCGAATCGTTTTACGGGATGAGCCGCATGGCTAGTGGAATTGAAATACCTGAAGCCGGGGTTGATTTTTATCTGCCGAAGAAAGATGTTTCGCATGGCGAGATCCGATCAAAAATCTATTTTTCTGAAATTACCGGGCAATGGCGACGGGCATTTGTATACGTTCCTTACGAATATGATATGAATCCAACCAAAAGGTATCCGGTTCTTTATTTGCAGCATGGTGGCGGAGAAGATGAACGGGGATGGCCAATTCAGGGAAAGGTGAATAATATTATGGACAACCTGATTGCTGCCGGAAAATCTAAACCAATGATAATTGTGATGGATTGCGGATATGCTACCAAAGCCGGAGAACAGAGCTCACAAAAACTGGAAAATGGCCGTTCTCCAATGACAGCATTCAGCGGTTTTCAGGATGTAATGATCAATGAAATTATACCGATGATTGACGCAACTTATCGCACACTCGCCGATCGCGGCCATCGTGCCATGGCCGGTCTTTCGATGGGGGGAATGCAAACCATGCAAATTACACTCAGCAATTTGGATAAATTCTCCTACATCGGTGCATTTAGCGGCGCTTTTATGCCACAGGGCGATGATTTTAAAACCTACCAAAATGGAATTTTTAACGATCCCGAAAGTTTCAACAAAAAAGTGAAACTACTTTGGATCGGTATAGGAACCGCTGAACCGGAAAGAATGTATAGCGGTGTTAATGCCGCGCACAAGTCTCTTGAGGCTGCGGGAATAAAACATATTTACGTCGAATCTCAGGGTACTGCTCACGAATGGCAAACATGGAGAAGAGCTTTATACGATTTTGCACCCAGATTATTCTAAATGATAGATAATTAAGTAATTGGCAGATTATGCGATTCCGTTTTCCGGAATTGCTGTAATCACCAATTCTGGGTTTAAATGGTATTTCTTATTCTAACCTGATCATTTCAACACATTGAATTAAAACTTTGCTGGCATGAAAAACAAGATTGAAATTATTATTCTGGTGTTTCTTTTTATTTCGTTTGTAGGCTGTACTTCAAAAAAAGCGAAGCAGTCCGAATCTAATATTAAGGATGCAGGTACTATTACGGTTTCTTCTGAAATTAGTACCGGATCTTTAAAATGGGGATCTATCGGCTGGTTGTATGGTTTTGCTGATAATACTCAGCCACCAGACAGCATGATTTCCGGTTTGGGACATCCCCAATATACGTATCAAAAAGCTCCTTTCGGGAAACAGCATAAAGGTGGCGATGCCCTGATTATTGCCGATAAGGCCAAACGATTAGGCATGAAAGGGGTTGGAATCTATATGCAGGATTTTTACAAGCAATGGCCTTATCCGGTAAATAGCATCGAAAGTTATATGGACAGTGTAGTTGATAAGGTTGTTGATTATGTGGTAGCTGACAAGAACCGTGCTTTCATGTTGTATGTCCCTTTTAACGAACCAGATTGGATCTGGTATGATAATACACCTGCCAAAATCAACCAGTTTTGCCAGGACTGGGAAAAGGTTTATCACCGGATCAAGTCGAGAGATCCTGATGCCAAATTGGTTGGCCCAAATACAATGAAATACAACAAGGACTTTATACATACTTTCTTTACCTACTGCAAAGAGCATAAGGTTATGCCTGACATTGCCTCCTGGCATGCTTTGGAGAATGATTTTTTTACCGATTGGTATGATCAGTACGCCGATTTCAGAAGGATAGACAGCACAATTCCTGTCCACATCAACGAATATGGGTTAAAATCGGTTAATGGCAAATGTGACATACAGGTTCCTGGCCGGATGATTCAGTTTATTTCGAGATTTGAAAACAGTAAAGTATTTGCCAATAAAGCCTACTGGACTCCTGAAGGAACTCTGAATGATTTGTGCACTATTGACGGGAAACCAACCGGTTGCTGGTATCTTTATCAATGGTACGGCCAAATGAACGGGAATACAGTTCAAGTAACACTTCCGAATTTGAACGGCCCTTTACAGGCTATTGCTTCAAAAAACAATAACTCGGTGAAGGTGATCTTTGGAGGTTCAGAGAAAGAAACGGATGTGTACAATGTAAGCTTTGATTTAACTGGATTGACTGGCGAAAAAGCCAGCTATAAAGTGATGGAAACAACATATACTGGACAATCTGCTGCCTCATCACCTACGGTAAAAATGGAGGGAACGATGACTATAAAAAATGGCGCCTTCTCTATAAATATTACCAATTGCGATGCACTTTCAGCTTATAATTTATCAATCAATTAAATGGAATTATCGTTTATGTAAGAAATTGACCATTGTTGGTGATTCTGTTGTATTAATAAAGTTCAGCGAAGTGTGAAAAATTTTCCGGGTATTGTAATTTTGGCGTCATGGGCTGTGCGAAAGCTGAATTATTCAGAAAGTAACTTCGGTGTAAATAACTAAACAATTTTGCGCTTGATATTTTTTATTTTTTCTTGTTAAACAATTTTGTGCGTCAAAAGTGAAAACGTGTCACCCAAACAATTATTTAATACTTTAAACATAAATTAATGAAAAAACTTAAACTAACTCTTCTATCCCTGGCATTTATAATTCTGGCAGGTGCTGTTCATGCATCAGTTATTTCATATAAAAAGGATAACGATGGAATTACTTGTAACCTTGATAAAGGTTTGATGAAAGTAAAAGTCTGCCTCGATAACATGATTGAGGTGAAATACACCACCTTGCCGGTATTTCTGGATAAGCCTTCGCTAGTAATTATCAATGAATGGAAAACAACACCTGGTTTCACCGTAACCGAAACCACCAGTGAGATTGTAATTACCACCGCTAAAATAAAAGTTGTAGTAAACCGTCAGTCGAATTCGGTTAAATACACCGATTTAAGTGGAAATGTAATCTTACGCGAAACCGATTCGCAAAGCAAAACAATGACCGAAGCCACTATTGCAGGCCTCGAATGTTACAATTGTTCTTCTCGGTTTAATTCACCTGCTGACGAATCACTGTATGGTATGGGATGTCATCCTGAAGATTCGCTTTCAATCAATTACAAAGGACGCGATCAGGAAATGGCCATAAAATACATGACAGGAGCTATTCCGGTAATGTTGTCCACCAAGGGTTATGGGCTTTTCTGGGATAATTATTCAGCATCGAATTTCTATGGAGCCGAGGCCGGAAATACACAATACAAGTATGTTTCGGAAAGTGGTAATATGGTCGATTATTATTTCATCTATGGTCCCGATTTCGACCAGATCATCTCTTCATTCCGAAAAGCTTCCGGCGATGCTCCTATGTTTCCGAAATGGGCGTTTGGCTTGTTTCAATCGCAGGACAGGTATAAAAGTCAGACCGAAGTCCTTTCTGTAAAAGATAAATATCGTAACGGAAAAATACCGGTAGATTGTATTGTTCAGGATTGGTTTTACTGGGAACCCAATGTAATTGGATCGCATGTAATGTGGCCCGAACGCTATCCAGATCCAAAAGCGATGGTTGACGAACTTCACGCTGCAAATATTCATGCCATGATTTCAATCTGGCCGGTTTTCTCGAAAGGAACTAAAACATACGATCAGATGGCACATTCAGGAGGAATGACCGACCTACTTTGGGACAATGCCATGACTCATATTCTGGATGGTTATTACGATGCGCACAGCGAACAGGCCCGTGAGTTGTACTGGAAACAGGCAAAAGATAGCCTGGTAGGACGCTATGGCTGGGATGCCTGGTGGGTCGACCAATGTGAACCCGATAACGGGAATGATCTGGACTTGAGACGCAAGAGCCATTTTGCAATTGGTCGAGGTATCGATTATATGAACACTTATGCGTTAATGCATTCAACCGGATTATACACGCATTGGAGAAACGATATTCCCAATAAGCGTGCCTTTTTTCTGATTCGTCAGGCCTTTGCCGGGCAACAGCGAAACTCGGCCACTTTGTGGTCGTCGGATATAAGCTGTACCTGGAATGCATATAAAAATCAGGTTCCCCAGGGAATAAATGCCTGCGCTTCAGGAATTCCTTACTGGACATCCGATATTGGTGGTTACCACCTCAACTGGCAGGCACCTGATTGGACCAAACCGACCAACCGAGAATTATTTACCAGATGGTTTCAATTCGGTACGTTCAGTCCGATTTTCCGTATTCATGGGAAAGGTGAACGCGCTTTATTCTCCGACAACTGGGATGCACCTATGAAAGAGATTTTGCTGAAATACGATAATCTGCGTTACCGTTTGTTGCCTTATATTTATTCTCTTTCGGCAAAAGTGACCAACGAGGGTTATACCATTATGCGATCACTGGCTTTCGACTTCAGGAACGATGAGGGAATTAAAAATATTCCGGATCAGTATATGTTTGGTCCTGCTATAATGGTGAGCCCTGTAACTGCAAGAATGTACAGTTTGCCCAATGCAAAAGAGGTTAAGAAAACCCGAAATGTGTATCTACCGAAAGCAGCTAATTGGTACGACTTCTGGACTGGTAAACTGATTACCGGAGGACAAACCATCGAAGCTGCTGCTCCAATTGAAACGCTTCCGCTTTATATTAAAGCAGGCTCTATTGTGCCAATGGGTCCATATCTTCAATACGCTACCGAAAAAGTCGCTGACCCAATTGAGCTTCGGATTTATACCGGAGCAAATGCCGATTTTGTGCTTTACGAAGACGAAAACGACACTTACAATTACGAACAAGGAAAGTATGCAACTATCGCGATGAACTGGAACGATGCTGAAAAAACATTGACAATCAAGGATCGCAAAGGTGAATTCCCCGGAATGTTAAAGGATCGCACTTTCCGTGTTGTTTTAGTAAACGCTAAAAACGGAACTGGAGTCGAACCAGCCAAACAGGCTGTTGAAATCAAGTACTCAGGGAAAGAAGTAAAAATCAAGAAATGATGGATATGAGATTCAAAATCACCTTTTTAGTGGTTCTTTTTGCGGAAATATTTACCTCGCCACAAATGTTTGCGCAAAGCTCAAATCCATTTACCTCGGTTACAACAATTCAATTTCAAACCACATTAAATACTTTAGTTTCATTAGATGTTTATGATCAAACAGGAAGAAAAATCGCAGCCTTGGTCAATGGCATTTCACGGATTCAATTCGAAAGTGCCAACCTTTTCTGGTGCAGTGAATTTACGACTATGACCGCTGTGCCAAATGCCATTAGAAAGCAGGCTTATTCCACTTTATTCTATGGAACCCAAATGGTGTGCGATTGGACCTGGCAAAGCATGCAGGCCGGCGAAGAACAGTATTTGGAAGGCATGCTCGACTGTGATGGAATACCCAACTGCAAATACGACGAGTATAAGAAAATTGCTATAGAATTTAAGAAGATTGAAAAATTATTCCCGTATCAACTTCAGGCAGAAGTTGATACGGCTTTTTGCTTTCCAAGTCAGATTGCAAGCAGCTATTTTCCGGAGCAGCATGAAAACCAATTGCAAGCATGTTCCGATATGTTTTCCTGGCGAAATATGGATACCCGGATCGTCGAAATTAGCCGGAGTTCATTAAATTATAAATTGTTATTTGTTCCCGGAGTTGCGGTTATGGATGAATCAACAGCCACCAAAATCCGCGACTTCGTGAAAAATGGCGGAACAGTAATTATGACAAGTAATTCGGCCATTGTTAATGAATCGGGGCAATTTTTTGGTTCTACCCGTCCGGGCCGGTTAAACGATGTTTTTGGCATTCGTATTGGAAGTTACGAAGAAACAGAAGCGATGAACGAAATCTCCAGGAAGTCGTTCAAAGGCACAAAGCTTGAATTAAATTATCAGGGAAAAGCGATCGAAACTGAATCAACAAGATTCGATATCATAGAACCCAAAGGAGCCGAGGTTATTGGTAGCTTAACGAGTCTCGACAAGGATTACCCAAATATGACTTCGAATAAATATGGCAAAGGGAAGGCAATTTATGTCGGGCTTCCGGCAAAAAGCGAGGTGCTTAATCCTTTGGTGGATATGCTGATAAATGAACTGGGTATCAAAAAAGGTCCCGATGTTGCTTCAGGTGTGATGGCAAGACAAATCGATAAAAATCATTTTTTATATCTGAATGTTAGCGGTTAACCTAAAGAAATTGAACTGACCGGCAAGTCGAAGAGTATCCTTTTTGATAAAGATTACTCCGGTAATTTTACGATTCCTCCTTTTGAGCCAGAGTTTATTGAAATAAAATAATTTTTGAGAATACTACACATGAAAAGATTTACTGTCAAACTATTTATAATAAGCTTTTTATGCATATTTCCATCTTCGCTTTTCGCGCAAAACACGAATTGTTTTTTAGAGGATTTTGCACCAAAAAATGCCAAAATTCCGATTTCTGTAATTGCAAGCAAAACAACCAGTAAACCAACTGTAACCGTAACTTTATCGGCCGATACTCTGGGACAAATCTCGCAATACATTTTTGGAAATGCCTTGGCAGTCTGGATGGGGAACAATACCGGAAGCCCTGTTTTTATTAAAAATGTTCAGGCTCTGAATCCATCATTAATCCGATTTCCGGGAGGAAGTTGGTCCGATATTTTTTTCTGGAATGGAAATCCATCGGATATCCCAGACTCTCTTTATAATGGCAGTACTGGTAAAAAGGAAAAATTCTATGCTATTTCAGGAAAAAATGATTGGCCTACCACTACGGATAACTATTATAAACTGCGCCTGCAAACAGGTTCGCAAGGATTAATTACGATCAATTATGCCTATGCAAGATATGGTTTAAGCGCCAGGCCAGCGGAGCAAGCGGCTCATCTTGCTGCCGAATGGGTTCGTTACGATAAAGGACGTACGAAATTCTGGGAGATTGGAAACGAAAATGGAGGCCCGTGGGAAGCCGGTTGGATGATTGATACCAAAACCAATAAAGATGGTCAACCTAAAATAATAACCGGTCAACTCTATGGTCAACACTGCAAAATGATTGCCGATTCGATGCGAATGGCTGCCACTAAAATTGGCGCTAAAATCTACATTGGAGGTCAGGTGATTCATTTTGACGGCACATCAAGCTGGAACAGTGTGGATCGGACCTGGAACTCGGGATTTTTCAAAGAAATTGGCGATGCGGTAGATTTTTATGTCATGCATAACTATTTTGGAACTGCAGCAACAGCAGATAATTTATTATCAGTTGCATTAACTGAACCAAAGAAAAATATCAGTTTTATTCAGCAGGATATCATCAACAAAAAGGCTTTCCCAAAACCAGTTGCAGTGACTGAGTATAACATGAATTCTAATTCAGCAAACACCTCCATGCCGATATCCTTTATCAATGGAATGCAGGCTACCATTCTGTTTAATGAATTAATCAAGAATAACTTTGGCTTAGCTGCCAGATGGCTGCTCGCTTCCGGTTCCGATGCGATGTTTTATCAGGGGGATAATGCCAGTTTATTGTGGCAACCACGCCCGGATTTCTATTATGCCTATTATCAGCAAAAATTTACGGGTGATCATGTGATTTCTGCAAGTTCAACCAATTCAACGGTTTTGGCATATTCTTCCAGATTTGCGTCTGGCGAAACCGGCGTTGTTTTGGTTAACCGGGGAAAAACAGCACAGGTTGTTAAGATCGATCCAAAAGATATCGGGGTCGGAAATCAATACTACAATTACTCGTTAACCGGCGGAACGGATAATGGAGATTTTTCATTATTTGTATCGGTAAACGGAGTTAGTCCAAGCGGAACACAATGGGGACCACGCGAAAGTCTGGAGACGATTCCGGCAAATGCCTATTCCACCGATGATGCCATAACGGTGAGTAGTCCCGGACGCTCGGTTCAATTTATCCTGATTGATTCCGGAACTAAAAAATTGTTTCCAACATCAGTTACGAACGAATTAAAAAACGAACCGGAACTTACCAATTATCCAAATCCGTTCTCCGGCATAACAACCATTCAGTTTCAAACTCCTTCAAATGCACGAGTTTCTCTGGATGTTTTTGATCAGACCGGAAGAAAAGTCACCACTCTGGTAAATGAGGTACTTCCATCAGGAACACACCAGGTTGATTTTGACGGAACACCTCTCCACGAAGGATTTTATTATTTAAAATTAATGACAGGCGATTCTACCATCACTCGAAAAATGATTCGAAAAAAATAATCAAACATATAAATTGAGAAATAGTCTTATTGCTGTATTCAGCTAATTCAAAGATTTCAGCCTGTATTTTCAAGGTTGAAAAACTCATGAAGCCATATTATGCGGAGGTATTTTATTACTCATTTCATATAATCATGGTAATATTACAAGCAACGATGGGCTTGAATTAGTTGCTTTTACTGATAGTGTTGTTAATGAAGCTCCATTATCAATAAAAACCATAATTAACAACATGAACGATGCTGTTACAGTTTATCCAAACCCGTCAACTAAAAAATCAATGGAACAAAACCAAGTCCGTTTAAAGGCAACAACCCCGACAGGGGATATATCACCAGGGCGAAGGGAATACGGTAAAAATTTACCTGCACGTAGTGAAATGGCCCGAAAACCGCGAACTGATGGTACCCGGATACTGCACGAAAAGGCTTATGTGCTGGAAACCGGGCAAAAACTTGATTTCACACCATATCCAGAAACGGCTATTACTGTGCGCCTACCATACGAGCCCATTGACGTTAACATTACAGTCATTGTTCTGGAGTTCGATAACAACTTAGCTAAACTTATTCCTTAACCCATACACAAATGAAACAGATTCGGGTAATCCAATCGTTGGTTATTAACATCAATACCTTGAAAAAACAACTAAAATCCATTCAATTTCTGCTTCTGACCATTTCTGCCGGATTTTGTAACGTTGCCACAGCGCAGACAAACCCATCGCCAACACAAGGGGTAAAAGCAGTGTCTGCCGTGTATGAGATAATTGACATAACCTTGTGCGCGCGGCGAAACACTCGACCTACTTACACGTTTGCTCCCAATTTAACTATTCCGAAAGGACCAACAGAGTTAAACTGGCAATCGGTAAAAGACAATTTTCAGGTGCCGGCATGGCTGCAAGACGGCAAGTTTGGCATATTTATACATTGGGGTGAGCACACTGTGCCGGCATACCATAACGAGAGGTATGCCAAGCGCATGTACAATGGTTTTTACTACTTTTTTTCTAACTTTGACACCAAAATGATTGAAGTTTAATCATGGACGATCAGATGATTTGGGGGAAAATTGTTAATGGTGATGTGGAGGCGTTGCGCATTTTGCACGATAAATATTATTATCAACTATGGTTATGGGCCAGCAAATATTCCCACAACGAAACGCTGTCCGAAGAATTAGTCTCTGATTGTTTTATCAAGTTGTGGGAACACCGCAAACATATACTTATCGACAAATCATTAAAATCATACCTCTATCTGATGCTCCGTAATCAGATGGTGAGTCAGCTGAGGAAATCCAAACACAATATTGTATTTACTTCAGATCATCTTCCTGATTTGCCAGATGAAGCGACTATCAATAACCAGGATTTTTATGCAGACTTATATCGTGCGATCCAGAAAATCCCTGCGCAACGACGTAAAATTCTGGAACTTGCTGTTTTCGATTCGCTTACGTACAAAGAAATTGCTGCCCGGCTTGAAATTTCCGTCAATACGGTGAAAACTCAAATGGGACGTGCATATCAGTTTCTTAAAGAGGAACTTGATCCTAAGAGCTTCCTGCTCTTTTCGCTAATTCATAAAAATAGAAAAGCTTTTCAATTGCCTTTACCAAATTAATCCCCGGGTTACATTTTCCACAAAAAATAATACATTTTCTGAAAAATAAATACAAAGGCTGTCACCCTATTTCCAAACGTTTTTCGTCATAGAAATACAAGTACATTAAGATGAATAAAAACGACCTACAATATTGGGATTTAATAGCTGGCAAATTACACAATGAACTCGATTCTAAAGAAAATGCATTGTTTGAAAATGGCATAGAAGAGCCATCCAACCAAAACCATTTTGCGAAAAGCCAAAAAAATCAGGAAGGATTAAAAGAAGTCAAACAATTGCAAAAGTCGGATAAGAATGCTTCATGGAATACTATTGCAAAGAAGGTTCGCATGAAGACAATTGAAACGTACAGCAAAAATTTCCTGAAATACGCGGCAATACTTGTTGTTGCATTTATTGCAGGAACCTACTTTCATTCATTGAATAAATCCGGAAATCAGGAAGTGCAATATGCTGAAATGGAAGTCATGTATGGCCAGACCGGTCATTTGTTCCTTTTCGATGGTACTGAAGTTTGGTTGAATTCAGGCACCAAGTTTAAATACCCCAATCAATTTAATCAGGGCGAACGAAATGTATTTCTAGAAGGGGAAGCATTCTTTAAAGTTGCCCCGAATAAACACCTTCCGTTTAAAGTAAAAACTGGCAAACTTGAAATAGAAGTCTTGGGCACCTCATTTAATGTTTCTGCCTATCCGGACGAATCCAGTCAGTCGGTAGTTTTGGTTGAAGGGAAAGTTCAGTTAAACACTCCGGAAGGGATGAAGATTGGAGAGATGGTTCCAGGGCAAATTGCAGTTAAATCAGAAAGTGATGCTATAATTCAGGTGAAAAACATAGATCCATATTCTTATACCAATTGGAAAGATGGCAAAATCACATTCAATGGAGATAAATTGGGCGATATAGCCAAAAAGATGGAGCGTTGGTATAATATTGAAATCAGGTTTGAGATGGAAAGTTTTAGAAACTATAAATTTTCAGGAACAATTTTACGGAACAAGCCAATCGATCAAACCATCAAGGCCATGGAACTGTTGGCACCCATAAGGTTTAATTATGAAATAAAAGCAGAAGAAAAAAGTATAATAACTATAAGGAAAAAAAAATGACATGTATCGTTGAGTAATAACAAAAAGAAGGCGATGAAATGCTTGAGACCATTTCACCGCCGGAAATAAAACAATCATTGTTTCATTTAAAACTAAACAAATTTATGAAAAAACATCGAAAATGGAACAGTCTTGACAGGCTGTTTAAAAAACTAATTCGAATTATGAAACTAACTAGCTTTTTAATTCTGGTTTTTGTGATTAGTGTGAGTGCTGCTTCAAGCTACTCCCAATCAACAAAATTGAACATCCAGGTAACGAACGGCACATTTGTGGATGTGCTTAAACAAATCGAAAATCAATCTGAGTTTTACTTTTATTACAACAACGATGAGATTCAAAACATTGGTGGAGTTTCAATCAGTATGTCGGATAAACAAGTAGAAGAAGTTCTTGATCATCTCCTTAAGGGAACCAATCTTGAATATCAGATTATTGATCGTTACATTGCATTAAAGAAAAAAGATAGTTCGGAGTTTGATCTAACCAAAATGCAGCAACAAAAATCTGTTGCCGGGAAGGTCACCGATTCTTCAGGAGCAACGCTTCCTGGTGTTTCGGTAGTTGTAAAAGGAACTACCAACGGATGTATTACTGATATAGATGGAAACTATGCATTGTCCAACGTTCCGGGAAATGCGACTTTGCAATTTTCGTTTGTTGGTATGAGATTGCAGGAAGTTGCAGTTGGAGATAAAACATCAATCGATGTTACGCTTGAAGTAGAATCTATTGATATTGAAGAAGTGGTTGCTATTGGGTATGGTGTTCAGAAGAAAAAACTGACAACCGGTTCAACAATTCAGGTTAAGGGTGAAGAAATTCAGAGGATGAATTCTGTATCACCAATATCTGCAATCCAAAGCATGACACCAGGGGTAAACATTACTAAAAAATCTGGTCAGCCAGGTGATGGTTTTAAAGTGGTTATTCGTGGTATTGGTACTACAGGTAATTCAGACCCTTTGTATGTTGTTGATGGAGTAACAAGGGGTAATATTGATTATCTTGCCCCTAGTGATATTGAATCGATTGATATACTAAAGGATGCTGCTTCTGCTGCAATTTATGGTGCAAGAGCTTCTAATGGAGTTGTACTGGTTACAACAAAAAAGGGAAAAGAATCAAATAAGATGACCTTAACTTACGATGGAAGTTACGGTGTACAAAACGTTTATAAAATGCTTCCCCTTCTTGATGCCAAAGGATACATGGTTATTCAAAATGAAGCGAACGTCAATTCAGGGTTGAAGCCTTACGATTGGGCATCATTGCTTGCACCGGGATATTATGAAAAACTTCAGAACGGAACATGGAATGGTTCTAGTTGGCTTAAAGAGATTGAAAATAAAAATGCTTCAGTACAAAGTCATGCTTTCAATATTAGCGGTGGAAATAATGTTTCAGTTTACTCTGCTGGTTTTTCTTACACTTCTCAGGAAGGTATTTTTGGTAAACCAGTACAGTCAACCTACGACCGGTATACTTTCCGGATCAATTCGGAGCATACTATTATCAAGAAATCATGGGATGTCCTGAAAATTGGAGAGAATGTATCATACACCTTTGCGAAAAATCACGGTATTGCTACTGGCAACATGTGGTCGAATAATATTTACAACATGATACAAACAGATCCACTTTTGCCAATGTCGGCAACTGATGCAACTGATGTTGCTTATCCATATCATTATTCTATTCCTTGGAATACCCTTGCTTCAAACCCTGTTGCAGGCATGATATACGGACAAGGCTTTAACGAAAATAAAAATCATTCGCTCAATGCTAATGTGTACCTCACATTACAACCAATAAAAGGTCTTATATACAGGAGTAGTTTTTCAACAAGTCCTAACTTCAATTCATACAGAAGCTGGAATCCAACCTATGCATTAGGACCAAATAATACAGCGACTACAAATAGCGTTACTCAGAATATGAGCGGTGGATATGGATGGACTTTTGAAAATACATTAAATTACGAGTTCTCAATAAAGGATACACATAATTTTAATGTATTGGCCGGAACAAGTGCTGAACGCTGGGGACTTGGCGAAGAAGCTAAAATTTCAAACAAGAACAGTGTTTTTGACGACTTCGAACATGCCTATATCGATAACGCAAATGTTAATTCTACTGCCACTATTAATGGTGCTCCTTGGAATAAGGGTGGTATCCTGTCGTACTTCGGACGTTTAAATTATGACTATAAAGAAAAATATTTGCTTACCCTTGTAATGCGCGCCGATGGTTCTTCGAATTTTTCAAAGGGAAATCGTTGGGGTTATTTCCCATCAGTATCTTCTGGTTGGGTTGCATCAAGTGAGTCATTTATGGAATCAACCAGGTCATTTATGGACTTTCTAAAGATCCGTGCCAGCTGGGGACAAAACGGTAACCAGAATATACCACCGTTCCAATATATTTCGCTTGTTACTTTTAATGATCCTTCGAATAATGTCTTTTCAAATTATTATTTTGGATCTTCAAAAATTACACCTTCACTTGGAGCTTTTCCGAAAAACCTTCCTACTCCAGATTTGAAATGGGAAACATCGGAACAGTTAGACCTTGGTTTTGATGCACGGTTTCTTAACTCAAAACTTAGTTTAACATTTGATTATTATAAAAAAACAACCAAAGACTGGTTGGTAGCAGCTCCTATTTTGGCTAGCTGGGGTGTACAGAGTGCTCCGTACATCAATGGCGGTGAAGTTCAAAACACAGGTATTGAAGTAGCGCTTGGATATAATGACAAAGCTGGTGAATTCACATACGGTGTAAATGCCAATATGAGTTACAATAAAAATGAAGTTACCAGAATTGACAATGAGCAAGGAATTATAAATGCAACCAATGTGAAACTTTGGGGTAATGGAACCTATTTTTCCCGTGCCGAGGTTGGTAAACCAATTGGATACTTCTACGGTTATAAAACCAATGGTATTTTTCAAAACACCGCAGAAGTAGCAGCATATAAAAACGAACAGGGTGTAGTAATTATGCCAACAGCAAAACCTGGTGATGTTAGGTTTGTAGACACTGATCTTGATGGTGCAATTACTGAAGCTGATAAAGTTCAGATTGGAGATCCTAATCCGGATGTTATTCTCTCTGTTAATTTGAATTGTGCATATAAAGGTTTCGATTTGTCGGTTAATACCTACGGTGTTTTGGGCAACCAAATAGCCAGAAACTGGCACGATGCCGGAAGTAGCCTGAATAACTATACCACAGAAATATTGAACAGATGGCACGGTGAAGGAACTTCAAATAAAATTCCCCGTTTAACAAGTGGTTCGTCTATCAACCAAACCTTTAACTCTGATCTTTCCATTGAAAATGGAGACTATTTACGTATTAGCAACGTAACTTTAGGTTACGACCTCAAAAAACTGGCAAAATCGCTTCCTTTTGAACAACTTCGGATATTTATCACCGGTCAGAATTTGTACACATTCACCAAGTATTCAGGAATGGATCCTGAAATTGGTACAAGTACAGATGATTCGAATTGGGGTTGGGTAAAAGGAGTAGATCTTGGATTTTATCCAAACCCACGAACCCTAATGGTTGGTGCAAGTATTAAATTTTAAATTTTAAATTTATGAAAAGAATATTTCATTTTTCAATAATTCTGCTTTTTCTAGCAGGATGTAGTGAGAGCTTTCTGGACACACAGAACCTTACGAAAAAAAGCAGTGAAAACTTTCCAGGAACAACAGCAGAAGCACAACAGGCTCTAAACGGCGTATATTCTATACAAAATACAGTTGGTACCGGATGGAATAATATCTTGTTGTATTCAGAATATATGTCAGACGATCGCTTTGGCGGGGGAGGGATGCACGATCCAAACCCACAGGCAGCCAACTATTTTATGGTTGCGAATACAAATATAATGTCGAATATCTGGGGAGGCTATTATCAGGGAATTTACCGTGCCAACACTTTGCTGGAATCATTGGGTAATGTTAAAGGGCTTAGTCCTGCTGACAGACAGAAAATTGTTGGAGAAACAAGTTTTCTGCGAGCTTCGTTTTATTTCGATTTATCCCGGTTGTTTAGTACTCCTGAAGTAATAGATGGACATCAGGGTACTGTACCATTGGTACTTACAACGGTTCCTGTAGATTTGCCAAGGGCCTCAGAAGAAGACATGTACGGTCAAATTGCTGCAGACCTAAAAGTTGCAATTGATTCGTTAAATGCCGAACCAGTTACGATAGCATGGAAAGTGGCTAATCTAGGCCGGGCTTCTAAATTTGCAGCCGAAGGTTTGATGGCCAGAATGTTCCTGTTCTATACTGACTACTACAATAAAACAGAAATAGTTTTGCCAGATGGTGGAAAAATTACCAAAGCCGATGTCATTGGTTATGTAGATGATGTAGTAACCAACAGCGGATGTTCTCTGGTTCCTGATTTTAGAAATCAGTGGCCATACACCTTCTCTAAAGATTCCTATAAATTTGCTGCTGATAATGACCTTAGCTGGGTGGGTGAAGCTACTAATCCGGAAAATATTTTTGAAGTTGTGTTTACCGGCTTTTCATCAACCGTATGGGGAGAAAAATCAAACTATGTTAACGGCTTCTTTAATTGTGGTCAACGAGATGCTACCAAGCATTTAGTAATTGGACATGGCTGGGGCTTTGGTCCTGTCAATCCAAGGTTATATGATGAGTGGCCAAGTGGTGACCTAAGAAAACAAGGTTCAATTTATAATGTTGATGATTCTTCCGAAGGTCTTGATTATGTAAAAGGTGCTGATAACCAATGGAATGAAACCTATTGCTTAGACAAGAAATACATTCCTGTTAATGTAAAAGATGCAACTGGTGCAATAGTAAACTGGTGCCACATTCTATATGCAGGAATTGATGATAATATTCAATTGGAAAGTGTTCAGAATATGGTTATTCTTCGTTTGGCCGATGTGATGTTAATGGGTGCTGAACTTGGTAGTAGTAAGGCTCAGGCATATATGGATGCTGTTAGAAGCCGATCAAAATTGCCATCAGTTGCTCCGTCAATCGATAACATTAAACTCGAACGTCGTTATGAATTAGCTTTTGAAGGACAGCGTTATTTCGATTTATTACGTTGGTACGGTAAAGAAGCTGGTGTAACAATTAAAGCAAATTCAACCGGAGCTGAAATTCACAATAAGGGCGTTAAAACAACTATTGACCAGGATCGTACTCCTGCTCTTTTCAGTAACATAGATGCCAGAGTCAGGGCTACCGGTGGTTTTAATATGATTCCACAGGATCAGATTGACTTGTCAAAAGCTCTAAAACAGAATCCGGGATGGACTGTTGCAGGTGAATTTATGTATGAATTCTAATTTAATAAATCTTATTATGAAAAAATCGCTATATAGTTTGATAGGCTTAGCTTTGGTATTTGCTGCATGCAGTACCATTGAGGATAGAGTAGATCTGGGTCCTGTATTGAAAGCAGATCAATTGGTGTTTTCCGTTACTCAGCCCGTAGCTGGTTCAAATACCATTATTTTGGAAAATAAAACTCCAAATACATTACAATATTGGGACTGGGGCACAGGATTCTCTAACAAATTAAATGATACCATTTATGTTCCTTTTGCAGGTACTTTTACCATGAGGTTTACTGCTTTCTGCGGAGGTGGTACAGTAACCGATTCAACAACCTTTACAATTGCTCAAAATGATGATGCATTTTTTGAAAAAAATCCATTATGGAAACAATTAACAGGAGGTGGTACTGGACAAACTTGGGTTTGGGCAATTGACAATCCAACCGGGAAAGTTGCTGGTAATGGACCGGAAGAATGCACTTCTCCGGCATGGTGGACTTTGACTCCTACTGAAGTTGTAGGGCAATTAACCGGGAAATACTCATTAGACGATGAGGTTTATATGGATCTTAACGGTGCTGCTAATTTTGTTGTTAAACATGGTGATGGAAGCCAGGTGAAAGGATTCTTTGGCATGCTTCCGGATGTTACTTATGCAGGAATTACTTTTAATTCTTTCGAAGTAATTGGTGGACCGCAAATGCCATGGCCCGGTGGTGGCAAATACCATGTAACCAAAATTACTGCCGACGAATTAGTCGTTCATGAATACAAAGCTTTTAATATAGCCATGTTTAAACGAAAAGGCTTCGTATATTAATCCTATTTCATAGTTGATAAAGACCGTCTCAAATGAAAGCTGAGACGGTCTTTTTTATTTTTTAAAAGATCTAAAGCAACAACTATTTTAATTCACATAAAGTAATGATCTTGGTCTCAACAAAGTTTTTGTTTTTTTATGTACTCATTTTCAGTTTGTTCTCATGTATTAATCAGACTCCGAAAAATGATATTACTAAGTGGAAATTAAAGGGAGATGTAAAATACAATAGTTCGTTCAAAAAATATTAAAAATTAAGCAGCCATAGTTCCGAAATACAATAGTTCATTGACATGTTGACGATTTTTGATTGAGTTCGGGTTAATAGCGAACAGGCGAAAAAATCTGGATAG
>Ga0209386_1000154_pt1 | contig 35164 bp, 33 predicted proteins | sample NGEPertwo_FD_184510 | JGI IMG/M metagenome (GOLD analysis project Ga0209386, IMG submission 184510) | Arctic peat soil microbial communities from the Barrow Environmental Observatory site, Barrow, Alaska, USA - NGEE Permafrost154B-two... | ecosystem: Environmental > Terrestrial > Soil > Wetlands...
GGGCTCCTCCGGATCGCTCTAGCCGGAGCGCTCGTCCTGACGGCGGGAGCCGTGCTTGGGACGGGAGACGTCCTTGGGAGTCTGACCGCGGCCGATTCCGGGTCTTCCGGGCCTCGAAGCGGTGGCTTCTGGGCAGCGATGCGCGAGCGCTCAAGCGGCTATCTGGGGCTGGGACTGGGCGAGCTACAGGCGGGACTTCTCCGCGGAGTCGTGCTCGGAGAGCGTGAAGGAGTTTCCCGGGAACTGATCGCTGCTTTTCGGGGGAGTGGTCTGGCCCATATTCTGTCCGTAAGCGGTCTCCACGTTGCCGGGCTGGCCGGCGGGGTGATGGCGATCGCCGGCTTGCTGCGCCTGCCGCGACGTCCCGCACTCTTGCTGGCGGGGCTCGCCGCTGCGGTTTTCGTCCCTCTGACGGGAGCGCGGGTGCCGGTCATTCGGGCTTTCGTGATGCTGATCGCTGTGCTCTTTGCCGAGCTCTCGGGCCGGCGGCGCGACTCCTGGCTGGTGCTCGTTCAGGCCGCCGCCGTGGTGCTCGTCTGGGATCCCCTGGCGTACACCACGGCGGGGTTCCAGCTCTCATTCGCGGCGGTGGCCGGCATTCTGGCCTGGGGCAGCAGACTGCAGAGCGTCCTCGGCTTTCTTCCTGAGTTGCTTGCGCAGGGGATGGCCATCTCGCTCGCCGCCACGCTCGGCACCCTTCCCGTGTCACTCTTGGTGTTTGGCAGCGCCTCTGTCGTCGGCGTTCTCGCCAACGTATTTGCCGTGCCGGTGCTGCCGGTGGTGATGGGCCTGGGCATGGGCTCATTGCTGAGCGGCTTTTGGGGAGAGACGCTGCCGGTAGTGTTCAATCGCCTGGCGGCGGTTCTCCTGGCGTACGTGACCGAGATCGCGCTGATCTTCTCCCGCGCACCTCTCCTGGAATTGGGCATGGTGGCGCGTCTTCTCGGGCTGCTCCTTGGCGCGGGTGCCGCCTACTTCTTGATTCTGCTCAGGCGCCGAGCGAACGCGCGGACGGGGCGGGGTCTTGCACTTGTCCCAATATTGGCAGTCGGAGGGCTGCTGGGTTTGGCCCTGTGGACGGGCGCAGAGTTTGTCCATCGGGAGGCTGTACTCGCCTGGGGTAGGGAGGGTTGGCCCGAAAGAGCCGAACTGCGCGTGCTCGATGCGGGAGAGGGGGCCGCCGTAGTCGTGCGCACCCCGGGAGGGAAGACTGCTTTGATCGACGGAGGCCCTGCCGGGATGGACTTGGGCGGCCAACTCCGGGCTCTCGGCGTCCGGCGTCTGGACCTGGTGGTGGTCACGCATCCCCACCTGGACCATTTTGGTGGGTTGCTCGAGGCGCTCACGGAGCTTGAGGTTGAAACCTTCATCGACCGAGTCCATTTGACGGAGGTGGACCCATTGGCGCCAGCGGGGGGACCGTCTCGCGATTCCATGGCCTATTACGCGCTTCTCGAAGCCCTCGGCGAGCAGGGCTCGCGCCGACTGGCCGGAGAGGAGGCATTGAAGCTGCGGCTTGACGGACTCGAGTTCGAGTTCCTGGCCAGGCGGCCGCCGGTGACAATCGATCGGGGCGGCGGCAACGAACTCGACGGGGACCGCGTAAACGACGCCTCCCTTGTGACGGTCGTTCACTCCGGCGGCGTTGCTATACTCGTTCCGGGCGATGCCGAGGCGCCCGTTTTGCGGGCGCTCGGGATACCGGTGGTTGCTTTGGTCGTGCCTCATCACGGCAGCAAAGAGGCGGTCGATGCTGCATTGCTCACGCAGTTGGCGCCAAGCATCGCCGTCATCCCCGTCGGGTCCAACACTTACGGCCATCCGGCTCCCGAAGTCATTGCCGATCTCGCCGCCGGCGGCGTCAGCACCTTCCGGAGCGATGTGCACGGCTGGGTAGCATTGGAGTTCGCTCAGGGGCGGCTCGTGGTGCGCACGCAGCACGAGCCGGGAGCAGTGTCTGTCCGTCCGTCGGCGGACACGGTCTGGTGGATGCGGGAACAGTGGCAGAGGGGGATCGTCAGTGCCCGGAGGCAAGAGCGCAAAGAGCAGCGGGACCGGCGGGGGAGAGGCCAGGCGGTCTTTATCCCCGGCGTATCTCATCCTGGGGGACGACGAGCCCAAGGTCGAACTCGCGCTCCGCCGGCTGCGTGCCCGCATCGTCGAGGAGTCGGGCACCGAGCTCAACATCGACGAGTTTCGCGCGGGCGACCATCCGGCACGCGAAGCGGTGGCCGCCGCGAACACTCTGGCCTTCTTGGAGGGAATCCGGTTGGTCCTGGTTCACGACGCCCAGGCCTGGCGCAAGCCGGATAAGGAGGAGATCGCCGCCTATCTCGAGTCGCCGGCGCCTGACGCCTGCCTCACTCTGGTGGGAACCACGCTTCCGCCCAAAGACCCGCTGCGCAAGGCGTTCCAGAAAAAGGGCGAGGTGCTCGAGTACCGCGCGCCCAAGAGCTGGGAGCTCCCGGAGTGGACTCTCAGGCAGGCGAAGAAGCTCGGAGTCGGCCTGGGTACGGCCGAGGCCAAGCTTCTGGTCGAACGAGCGGGCGCCCACCAGCAGAGCATCCTGCGAGAATTGGAGAAGCTCCTCAGCTACAAAGGGCGCGCCCGGGTGACCGCCGATGACGTGGAACTACTGGTTCCGCGCACTTTGGAGGCCCGGGTCTTCGATCTGGTCGATGCGGTGGTCGACGGGCACGGTTACGCCGCGTTCACGATCGTCGAGGACCTCTATGGCTCTGGCGAGAAGCCGAATGGTCTCTTCTACCGGTTGCTGCGTCACTACCAGCAGCTTTCCCGGGTGCTCGCGCTCCGCGAGGAAGGCTGGCCACAGGCGCAGATTCAGTCGGAACTCCAGCTGAAGCCCTATCCCGCCAAGAAGCTCTTCAAGCAGGCCGGCAATTACTCGGTCGGGCGGGTTCGGGCAGCGCTTGGTCACCTTGCCGAGACCGACGCGCGCATGAAGGGCCAGGCGAACATTCCCGCCGAATTCGAACTCGAGCTCTGCTTGGGCAGACTGCTCGCGCTGCGCGAAGGCTGAGGAGGAACGGCGCTGCAGGCCTGGTGATCGGGCGGAACAGGCATGGTGATCGTCAAGGTGATGCAGGTGGGGGAGAGGCCCAGAGGGGCCGGGCGTGGAGGCGTGCCTCCGGCCCGGGGTCCCTACTCTTTGGCGGAGAGCTGCTGGACGAGGTGATCGACCTTAGACTTCTTGCGGGCCGCGTTGTTGTCGTGAATGGCATGCTTCGCAGCGGCCTTGTCGATGGTGGAGCTCAGTTTCCGGGCAATTTCCCGAGCCTGATCTCCCTCGTTGGCCGCCACAGAGTCACGAAGACGGCGGAAGTACGTCTTGATCGCGGACTTGTAGCGAAGATTCTCCATGCGCTGACGCTGGGCGATAACCACGCGTTTACGCTGTTGTCTGCTGTTGGCCACTTGTCACCTCCTTCCGCCGAATCGCAGGGGCTATTGCGATGCCTTCCCTTGAAGGCCGGAGGAGTTTAGCATAGGCCCCATACGTGGGCAATCGAGGTAGACAGGGTCTGGCGGCCGCGGCCGCCTTTCTAATGGTCGCGACGGCGGCCTCGCGGGTGCTCGGACTTTTCCGCGAGCAGGTGATGCTCTCGATGCTCGGGTTGAACGCGCAGATGGGGGCCTTCACCGTGGCCTTCAAGATCCCCAGCCTGGTTCGCACCCTGGTGGCCGATACTGCTCTGAGCGCCGCCTTTATCCCCGTATTCAGCGAACTCCTGGCCAAGGACCGGCGGGAAGAAGCCTGGCAGGTGGCCACCACCGTGATGCTGCTGGCCACCCTCGTCCTGGGCGTCATCAGTTTGCTGGGAGTGCTGTTCGCCCCGCAGGTCGTTGCGCTGGCGGCGCCCGGCTTCGAGGATCCGGCTACCATCGAGCTGGCGGTGGAGCTCACCCGCATCATGTTCCCCACCGTGCTCATCTTCGGCCTGACCGGAATCATGATGGGGATTCTCAACTCTTACAATCACTTCACCCTTCCCGCGCTCGCTCCCATCGTGTGGAACCTGGTCATCATCGGCGCCGTGTTTTTCTTCGCCGACGACCTGGGCTTTCAAGCCCTCGCCTGGGGCATCGTCATCGGCACCGTGCTGCAGTTGGTCATCCAAATACCGGCGGTGACCTCCCGGGGCGGGCGGAAGATGCTCTCGGTCTCGCTGCGCCACCCCGCGGTCCGCCGGGTGGGGATCCTGCTGGGCCCGGTGATGCTCAGTTTGGGCGTGGTCAACTTCAACGTGCTGATCAACACCATCATCGCCAGCTACATCAGTGAAGAGGCGCCCGCCGTCATCGACAAGGCCTTTCGCCTGTTTCAACTTCCCCAGGGGATGTTCGCCATCGCCATCGGTACGGTGCTCTTCCCGGCGCTCTCGCGGCTGGCGGCTTCCGATCAGCTGGCCGGTTTTCGCTCCACGGTCTCGCTGGGGGTGCGGCAGATCCTGTTCGTCACCCTGCCTTTCACCGGCTTTTTCATCGTGCTCGGGCGTCCCACAGTGCGCCTGATCTTCGAGCACGGATTGGTCTCCCCCGAGGACACCGGGCAGATCGCCTGGGCGCTCGCCTTCTACAGCATGGGCATGGCTTTCGTAAGTGCCAACACGCTGCTGAACCGGGCCTTCTACGGGATGCAGAAGGCCTGGCTCCCATTGATGGTCGGCGGTGTCAATCTGGTTTTGAATGCGGCTCTGAGCCTGGCCCTTTATCGTCCCCTGCAGGAGGGCGGCATCACCCTGTCCACCGCGTTGGTATCGGCCTTCAACTTTCTCGCGCTGATGTGGCTGCTCAAGCGGGAGATCGGTACGGTCGACGGCCGGACCATCGCCGCTTCCGGGTTCAGGTCGGTGGCTTCGCTCGTCCCGCTTGGCCTGGCGGGCTTTGGGGCCTGGTATGTGCTTGACGGACTCTTGGGAAGATCGCTGCCGGGGCAGCTGGTCTCGCTGGCAGCGGGATACGCCGCAGGACTGGCTGCCTACGCCGTAGCCGCTCGCCTCCTGCGAATGCAGGAACTGCACGAAGTGCTGGCGGTGGTACGGCGGCGGCGCAGCCGGGCGGCCGTGGGCGAGGCGGGGATAACCGCCGGCACGGAGGCGGGATCCGAGGGGGGCGACATCGCTCCGGGATTCTCCCGCACCGAGGTCGATTCGACGGACGAAGGAGACTAAGGTGAGCTCAACGAGCGAGAACGATCCCATTCGGGTGACGGTGAAGCTCGGCACGGAACTGCGCGCGAAGGTGCCTGAGTTCGAAGGCGGCGAAGGCCAGGTCGAACTTCCGCCGAGAGCGAGCGTGCGCGACCTGATGGCAAAACTGGAAATTCCCGAAGACGAGGTCAATCTCATCTATCGCGACTTCAAGCCGGTGGTGCCCGAGGCCAAGCTCGAAGACGGCAGCAGAGTGGCGCTCTTCCCGCCCAACTTCATCCACTTCTCCCAGTTCTACCTCAAGCGGGGGGAATAGGCGGTCAAGCGCGGGGAGTGGGCAGGCTCACCCGGGGTGCGCCCACCTGGGGTGCCGACGCGCCCGAACGAAGCCGCAGGCAAGGGCCCCCGCTGGGGAGCGTGCTGCCGGGGACCTGCGGGTACCGGAGAAGGACACGCCTTGGGCGGGCGAGTTGGGAAGGGCACTACGGCACACGAAGGGTGGTCACCAATGCCGGAGCGGATGATCGAGATTCGGGGGTACTTCAGCCTCGGTGAGCGCATGAGAGGTAAGCGCCGGGTCTCGGCGGATCGGGATTGGACGGTCTCTGACCTTCGCGAAGAGATGGGCCTCACCGAGGAGGAAGTGGGCTTCACCATGGTGAACGGCTGTTGGGCGGATCCGGCCTCTGAGGTCCTGGGAGGTGACCGGGTCGCCTTCTTCCCAGAATACGTGCCCTACCACAAAGTCTACGGGATGTGCGTGCTCTAAGGCTGCCCCTCGCGGGTGGGTCTGACCTTCCGCTTTGGCGGCCTGAGGTACAATACGTGGCCGCATGGACGCCTTTTCCCATATCCGCAACTTCTCCATCATCGCCCACATCGACCACGGCAAGTCGACGCTGGCCGACCGCATCCTGCAGATCACCAAGACGGTGGCCGAGCGAGAGATGCACGAGCAGATGCTCGACCGTATGGACCTCGAACGGGAGCGGGGGATCACCATCAAGGCGCAGGCCGTGCGCGTCTACTACAAGGCCCATGACGGGCGGGACTATCAGCTCAACCTGATCGACACCCCCGGCCACGTGGACTTCACCTACGAGGTCTCGCGCAGTCTGGCCGCCTGTGAAGGGGCGTTGCTGGTGGTTGACGCAAGCCAGGGCATCGAGGCGCAGACGCTGGCCAACACCTACCTAGCCCTGGAACACGATCTGGAGATCATCCCCGTGCTCAACAAGATCGATCTGCCCGGGGCCGAGCCTGAACGCCGCTCCGAGGAAATCGTCAACCTGATCGGCTGCGAGCCCAAGGATATCCTGCACATCTCGGCCAAGACGGGAGCCGGGGTTGAAGAGGTGCTCGAGGCCATCGTGCAGCGGATCCCGCCGCCGCAGGGAGATCTCGACGGCCCGCCCCGCGCGCTGATCTTTGATTCGCTCTACGACCAGTACCGCGGCGTGGTGGCTTTCGTGCGGGTGGTGGACGGCACCTTCAGCAAGAACGACCGCATCCGCAGTTATGCAACCCAACGCAAGAGCGAAGTCGAGGACGTCGGCATCTTCAGCCCGGACATGCTGGCCACGGGTACGCTCAGCGCAGGCGAGGTGGGCTACATCATCGCCGGGATCAAGGAGGTGGCTGATCTGCGCGTGGGGGACACCCTGACGCATGTCGACAATCCCGCCCCCGATCCGCTCGAGGGATACCGGGAGGCGACACCGATGGTGTTTTGCGGCCTCTTTCCCATGGAGGGCGACGACTATCCTGCCCTGCGCGAGGCTCTGGACAAACTGGCGCTTAACGACGCCTCGCTGCACTACGAGCCGGAGACCTCCAAGGCGCTGGGCTTTGGCTTTCGCTGCGGATTCCTCGGTTTGCTGCACATGGAGATCGTGCGCGAGCGCTTGGAGCGGGAATTCAACCTGGAACTGCTCACCACGACTCCCAACGTGCGCTACGAGGTCGAACTGCTGAACGGCGAAGTGCGCATGGTTAGCAACCCGGTGGACTTTCCCGATCCCGCCGTCATCGCGGAGGTGCGGGAGCCCTATGTGGCGGCCAGCATCATGGTGCCCAGCGATTTCGTGGGCACGGTGATGGAGCTTTGCCAGGACAAGCGGGGAGCCTTCCGCGACATGGAGTACCTCTCCGAGGAGCGGGTGCGGCTCGCCTACGACCTGCCGCTGGCCGAGATCGTGCTCGACTTCTTCGACCTGCTTAAGACCCGCAGCCGGGGCTACGCCAGCTTGGACTACGAGATGAAGGGGTTCGAACCGGGGGACCTGGTCAAGCTGGACATTCTGATCGCCGGCGATCCGGTGGACGCGCTCAGCCTGATCGTGCACCGGGACAAGGCCTACCAGGCGGGGCGCGATATCGCCGAGCGGTTGCGCAAGCGCATTCCTCGGCAGATGTTCGAGGTCGCCATCCAGGCCGCGATCGGGAGTCATATCATCGCTCGGGAGACTGTGCGGGCCGTGCGCAAGGACGTGCTGGCCAAGTGTTACGGCGGCGATATCACCCGGAAGCGCAAGCTGCTCGAAAAGCAGAAGGCGGGTAAGCGGCGGATGAAGACGGTGGGACGGGTGGAGATTCCGCAAGAAGCGTTCCTCGCCGTGCTGGACCTGGACGATAAGGGCGACTAGCCCGGTGGCCGCGCTTGTCGCTTGAGTATTTGATTGCAGGACTGATCCTGTTGGTCCTGGGCGGGGTTCGGTTGTTGCTCCCCGATCCCGAGGGACGTTGGTATTCGAAGGCTCTGGGCGTCGCCGCCCTCGTGTTCGGCCTCGTGCTTCTCGTCGCGGCCTTCGCAGCCTGATGGTCGAGGGGGGCGGCAGCGCGGCAGGCACCCGTCACCTGTACGTCCATCTGCCTTTCTGCAGACACCGCTGCGCCTACTGCGACTTCGCGTCTGAGCCGCTGGCGGCCCATCAGGCCTCCGGGCGGGTGGAGCTGTATCTCGATCGGGTTCGGGAGGAGATCGAGTCGGCTGACGAGATCTTGGCTCCCGCGCTGGACACCATCTACGTCGGGGGAGGCACGCCCACGGCTCTGCTGCGGGAGTTGCTGCTGCCCTTCGCGGGCGCTCTGGCCGGGCGGCTGCAACCGGGAGGGGAATTCACCGTCGAAGCCAATCCCGAGAGCGTGGACCGGATCCTGCTGGAGGAGTTGAGAGCGGCCGGAGTCAACCGTCTCTCCCTGGGCATTCAGTCATTCTCTGAAGAATTGCGCCGGACTCTGGGCCGCCGGGTGCCGCAGGAGTCGGTGGACGGAGCGCTCGCGGCGGTGAGGGAGGTCGGCTGGCAGGAGTGGAGTCTTGATCTCGTCTACGGCATTCCCGGCGCCTCTTGGGAGGACCTGCGCTCCGATGTGGAGCGTGCCCTGAGTGGCGGCCCCGCCCATATTTCGCTCTACGATCTTACTTACACCGACAGTTTCGCGGCCCGGCTGCGGCGGCGCAGCGGGCCGCAGACGCGGGAACTCGCCGAAGCTGTGGCCGAGGAGCACTACGCCCGGGTGGTGGACCGTCTGGAGGAGGCAGGCTACCGGCGCTACGAGGTTTCCAACTTCGCCTTTCCCGGCCACGAGAGCCGGCATAACCTCGCCTACTGGCGGTTGGAGGACTACTTGGGTGTGGGGGCGGCGGCCGTGTCCACGGTGGGACTCCGCCGCTGGACGAACCCCCGACGCGTCCGCGCCTACCTCGAGGGATGCCCGCGCGAAGCCGAGACGCTCGACGAACGCACTAAGATGATCGAGCGGGCAATGCTCGGTCTTCGCACCCGGGAAGGCGTGTCGATGGCCGAGGTCGGCCTGGCGTTGGATGAGGACGGCCTCGCCCGGATGAGGGAGGCGGGCTTTGCCCAGGGCGAGGACGGGTATCTACGCCTTGGCCGGCGCGGCCTGGATCTCAGCACGTCCGTGATAGCCGACCTGCTGCTCCTGGACTGAAGGGTGCCGCGGCAGGCCTGCCCAGCGGTGTCCCGTCGGGCTCCTGCGGTTGGTGTCCGCGGCAGGAGCCTCGGGTAGCGCCTCCGACGGCGTCCGCGGCGCGCGCCCGCGGCGGCCTGCGCCGCATGCGATAGGGCTTCGCATCGACCTTCCTCAGGGGTCCCGTTATACTTCGCTACATCCTTTGCCTCTAGTGGGCGCCGAGGGCGAAGCGCGTAAACCAATGCCTGAAGGGCACTCAATCAAATCAATCACCAAAGAACTGGGCGCGGGGCTTACCTCGCGCCAGCACGTCATCCTGGGGCTCGTGGCCCAGGAATACATCCGCTCGGGAATGCCGGTATCTTCGAGACTGGTGGCCAGCCGCGCGGGCTTCAAGGTGTCTCCCTCGACCGTGCGCAACGAGTTCGCCGTGCTCGAGGACCGGGGTTTTCTCACCAGTCCCCACACTTCGGCCGGCCGGGTGCCCACCGACATCGGCTACCGCGACTTCGTCGACTGGCTGCTAGGAACGCAGAGCGGCCAAGAGGCGGCACTGCCGCTGCCCGAGCCGCGACTCGCCCAAGAGGTGGACGACGCCCTGCAGCAGACCAGCGAGGCCATGGCCCAGGCCACCAACCTCCTGGCCCTGGTGGTGGCCCCGAGTTCGAGCGGCGAGCAACTGCGGCATATCGAACTGCTTCTGCTGCAGCCCAATCTGGTGATGACCGTCTTCATCCTTTCGACCGGCAGAGTGGCCAAGCGCATCATCGACTTCCCCGAAGCCGTCGACAGCGCCCTGGTGGATTGGGGCCGCAGCTATCTGAACGAAATGATGGGGGAACGCCGTCTGAGCGAGCGCCTGGTGCGCCGGGTTCTGGAAAACCCCGAGCTCTCCCCCCGGGAGAAGGCATTACTCGAGAGCCTGGCCCCTGCCTTTCATCGCTTCCTGGACGAGTCGGTCGACGCGCTCTACGTGGGCGGAGCTTCGCGGCTGCTCTCCGAAAGCCATTTCGACAGCGTGGAAGATCTGCGCGAACTGCTGAATCTCCTTGAGCAACGCTACTTTCTGCTCCGCCTGCTGCGCCGCGCCCTCGACGAGAAGGGCGTGGTGGTGCGGATCGGCTGCGAGAATGAGGAACAGTCTCTGCACCGCTTCTCTCTGGTGGCCGCGGGCTACGGCCTTCCCCACCGCATGCTGGGAACGGTCAGCCTGATCGGCCCCACGCGAATGGACTATGGAGCGGCTATTGCCACCGTCAGGGGCACCGCTCAGCTACTCAGTGACTATCTGGAGGACCGGTACGAGTGAAGCGTGACTACTACGAAGTTCTCGGGGTGACCCGGGGGGCCGACATCCAAGACGTGAAGAAGGCCTACCGGCGGCTGGCCCGCGAGCTCCATCCGGACGTAAACGGCCACGACCCCCAGGCCGAAGAGAAATTCAAGGAGGCCACCGAGGCCTACGAGGTGCTGAGCGATGCTCAGAAACGCCAGACCTACGACACGTATGGTCACGAGGGCCTGCGGCGCGGCGGGGGAACCGCAGGAGGCGGCTTCACCGACTTCTCGGACATCTTCGACGCCTTTTTCGGAGGCGACATGTTCGGCCGCGGCGGCGCCGACATTTTCGGGCAGGCTACGGGCCGGCGCTCGCGGACGACCAGGGGTCGAGACGTAACCCTCTCCCTCCAGGTCGACCTGCAGGAAGCTGCCTTCGGAGCGAATCACGAGGTGGAGATCGAGCTTCTGGATACGTGCCCGGTCTGCGGCGGTGCCCGGACGACCGATCCGGCTTCGGTGAAGTCCTGCCCTGACTGCGGCGGTACCGGCGCTCGGCGAAGCGTACGCTCGACTCCCCTGGGCCAGTTCATCCAGACCGGCGCCTGTCCGACCTGCCGGGGAGAAGGCCAGACAATCAGCGAGCCCTGTGAAGAGTGCAACGGGCAGGGGCGCACCCGTCAGCGCAAGACCATCGAAGTGGATGTGCCTGCCGGTATCGCCGATGGACAGCGACTGCGCTTCACCGCTCAGGGAGAGGCCGGAGCCGGCGGCGGCCCCCCCGGCGACCTCTACGTGGAGATCTCGGTGGCGCCTCATCCCGAGTTCGAGCGTGACGGTGACGACATCCTCTCGCGCAAGGACATCACCATGGTGGAAGCCGCTCTGGGAACCACCATCTCCGTGGCCACTCTTGACGGCGAGGAGGAAGTGGTGCTGCCTCCAAGCACCCAGCCCGGCGAAGTCAAAGTGCTGCGGGCGCGCGGAGTTCCCCATCTGCGGCGGAGTGGTCGCGGGGATCACCACGTGCTCGTGAACGTGATGGTCCCGCAGGACCTCACCGCGGCTCAGAAAGACCTGCTGCGCGAGTTCGACGAGTCCTGCGGACCGGAGCATTACGACCTCAAAGAGGAAGGGATCTTCCAGCGGATCAAGCACCTCTTCACCCGCTGACTCCCGGCTGATGGGCGCCGATCCCGCGGTCAGAATCACTCTTCCCACCGCTTGGGCCGAGATCGTCGGGGCGCTGCTCTACGAGCGGCTTGGCCCTTTCCAGGAACTGGGAGAAGGGGAGCGCAGGCACCTCATCTTCTACCCCTTCAGGCATGGCGCCGGGTTCGTCGAAGATGAGGAGATCCTGGCGCCGTTGCCGGAAGAACTCCGCGCCCTGATCTCCATCGAGCGCGTGCTCGTGCCGGGCGGTTGGGAGGACTCCTGGAAGATCCACTTCAAGCCGATCGTGATCCGGCGATTGGCCGTGCGTCCGCCGTGGGAGTCACCGGTACCCCATGTCGAAGCGGAGTTGGTGCTGACTCCCGGTCTGGCCTTCGGCACCGGGCTGCACCCCACGACCCGGGGGATCCTGTTGCTGCTCCAGGACGGCGAAGCCCGCGGTCCGCTGGTCGACGTCGGCACCGGCTCGGGCATACTGGCGCTGGCCGCGCACGCTCTGGGCTTTGCTCCGATCCGCGCCTTGGACAACGATCCCGTGGCGGTGGAGGCGGCCCGCGCGAACGCCGCCAACCACTCGGCGCCGATCGAGGTGCAGTGCTACGAACTGGAAGACGCCCCTCTCGAGTGGTTTCGGGGGGCGACGCTCCTGGCGAACATCACCCTGGAGCCGGTTTCGGGCTTGCTGAAGCGCTTAAAGGGTCTAGAGATCCGGCGGCTCTTGGTCGCCGGCATACTCTCGGGCGAACAGGAATCCCTGCTCGAGGGCCGGGCGCGGGAGGCGGGGCTGACGATTGCCTCGCGGCTCTACGAGCACGAGTGGGTGGCCTTCGACCTGCGCCCCCATTCCTGCGGGGCCGGGGAAAAGCGGGAGTAGGAGGACCGAGGCCGAATCCCATTTCTGACGCCAACCGGGCTTATAGGCCCGCGAAGGGAGTAGATGTGGCTCGAGGCAGGAAGCCCAGCGGGGGCGCGCACAAGCCCGGCTCGGCCCGGAAGAAGGGGAGTGGCGCGCATGGTCCAGGGGGCTCGTCCTCCCGAGGGCGGGTGCTCTCTTCGCGCAAAAAGGCGGGCGGCAAGAGGAAGGCCCCCGGTACGGGAAAGCCCGGCGTGGGCAAACGCGGCTCGGACCGCGCAGGGTCTTCCCGCGGGCTCTCCGGCCCCAAGCACATCGCCGGAGTGGTGGCCCGGCGAGGCAAGCATCTCGAGATCGAACCTCTTTTCCAGACAGGTTCCCCGTTCCTGATCGCCCGTGAGGGCAGCCGCCCGGTCGAAGTTGGAGACGTGGTTCTCGGACAGTACTCACACGGCCGGCGGCTGCGGGTAACCCGCAAGGTCGGCCGGCGTGACCGTTTGGAAGACGTGATCGAGGCCTTGATGCTCGACACCGTGGTCGAGCGCGGGTTCTCCGCCGAGGTTTTGCAGGAGGCTGCGGAAGCGACGGAGGCCGCAGATCAGCACGACCACTATCGCGCGGACCTGCGCGACCTGTTTACCTTCACTGTTGATCCCGAGACCGCCCGCGACTTCGACGACGCGCTCTCCTTCGAGGCGACGTCGGAGGGTGTTCGGGTCTTCGTCCATATCGCCGATGTGTCCTACTTCGTGGAGGAAGAGACCGAACTCGACCGCGAGGCGCTTCGGCGGGCGACGTCGATCTACGTTCCCACCGGCGTCGAGCCCATGCTTCCCCCGATCTTGAGCGCGGGTGTCTGCTCACTGCAGCCCGAGACGGACCGCAAGGCGGTGACCGTCGAGATGGAGCTGGACCGGGGCGGACGGGTGCTCTCGGTCAAGTTCTACCGCTCTCTGATCCGGAGCGGCCTGCGCATGGACTACGATCAGCTCGAGGAGATCTTCCAGGATCGCCGTAAGCCGAGTCCCGAGCTTTCCGGGGCGCTCGAGTTAGGCAGGCCGCTCGCGCAAACGCTGCGCGAGAATCGTTACGAGCGCGGCAGTCTGCGCATCACCTCCAGCGAGCCCGAATTCCATTTCGAGAGTGACCGCATCGTCTCTGCCCACGCCGCGGAGGAGTTCGAGAGCCATAACTTCATCGAGGAGTACATGATCCTGACCAACGAGCAGGTGGGGTCTTTTCTCGAACGGGAGAAGGTGCCGAACGTCTACCGGGTGCACGACACGCCCGACCCCTTCGGCCTGGATCACCTGCTGAACGTGCTCGAAGAACTCGAGGTGCCCACGCCCCCCTTCGACGCACTGACGGCCACGCCTGGCCAAGTGCGGCGGGTCATGCGCGATGTGGCGGAGATGATCGAGCGCTTCCGGCCCGCCGGCCGCGGCCGGGCCGCACTGGTGCAGCAGGTGTTGCGCGCCCAATCTCGAGCCGTCTATCAGACCCATAACATCGGCCACTTTGGCTTAGCCCTGGGAACCTACAGCCACTTTACTTCGCCTATCCGGCGCTACCCCGACCTGCTCACCCATCGCGCTCTGCTCGGGCATCTGCAACTTGGACCCCAGCCAACCACCGCCACCCTGTCCGAATGGGCTCAGCACTGCTCACTGCGGGAGCGCGAAGCCTCCAAGGTGGAACTGAAGGCGGACGACTTGGCCCTCGCCTTCCTGCTAGAGCGAAGATTGAAGGAGGAGGGCGCGGACACCGTGTTCGAAGGGCAGATCATGGGGCTCGTGAGATCAGGGGCGTTCGTGCTGTTCGACCGGCTCTATGAGGGCTTCCTGCCGGCCCGGGCCCTGCCCGACGACTACTACGAACTGAACGAGCAGGAGACCGCACTGGTCGGCCGCCGAACCGGCCGGGCATTCCGTCTGGCGGACGTGGTGCCGATCCAGGTCTCGCAGATCGATGCCGCGCGCGGACGCGTCGATCTGGTTCCGGCGCCGCCGGGATCCGCCGGCGCCTCCGCCGGCAGGTCCGCCGCGGAATCCGATTTCGAGGAATAGCCCGGTTGGGTGTCGAACCAGGCTGGACTGTTAATAGCGCCTTTTGGCGAAAGGAGACCGGATGGAATTCGGACGGGCGTTGAGCTTTCCCTGGAAGAGCGAAGGCTGGGTATCCAAGATAGCCATCGGCTGTATCCTCAACCTCATTCCCCTGCTCAACTTGGCCAATTACGGCTACGGCATGGAGGTGGCCCGCCGGGTCGCATACGGGGAGAGCGAGGAACTGCCGGCCTGGGACCAGCTGGGGCGCTACTTCGCCCGCGGTTTGGCGGTCGGCTTGGCGGCCTTTCTCTACATGCTCCCCGGGATGCTGCTTGCCGGACTCCTGCTCGTGGGGACGGGCTTCGAGGGCGGCTACGCTCCCTTGGCGGCGGCAATCTACTTCGGCTGGAGCTTCATTCTCCTGCTAATGCTGCCGATCGCAGTGCTGCGCTACGCCCTGACCGATCAGTGGTTCACCATGTTCGACTTCGGTTGGACCTGGTCGGTGATTGGCCAAAATCTGGGCACCTACCTTGCCCTTCTCGTCGTCGGAGTCGTGCTCTCGATGCTGCTGATCGTGCTCGGTACGCTAGCCCTGGGAATCGGAGCGATCGTGGCCAGCTTCTGGAGCGTGCTGATGTTTTTTCACCTCTTCGGGCAACTGGGCCGCAGAACGGTGACCGGGTAGAGGCTATACTCGTCCGATGGCACGAGACGGAAGCAAACTGATCGCCAAGAACAAGAAGGCGTTCCACGACTACTTCATAGAGGAGACCCTCGAGGCGGGGCTGGTGCTCACCGGCACCGAGGTCAAGTCTCTGCGGGACGGCAAGGTCAACCTCCGCGACGCCTATGCGAACATCGACGGCGAAGAGGTTTGGCTCCTGGGGATGCACATCAGCCCATACGAGCAGGGCAACATCTTCAACCACGATCCCCTGCGGGAACGCAAGCTCCTGCTTCACAAGTCGGAGATCCGCCGGCTCTTGGGGAAGGTCCAGGCGACGGGGTACACGCTGGTCCCCACCAAGCTCTACTTCAAAGACGGGCGGGCCAAGGTGGAAATCGGCCTGGCCAAGGGCAAGCAACTCCATGACAAGCGGCAAACGCTTGCCCGCAAAGAGGCCGAACGCGAGATGCAGCGCGCCTTCCGGGACCGGCAACGATAGCCTCTCTCGGCAGCGGGGAGAGGGGAGCGGGGGTGGATGGTATACTCTCTATCCGGCCTTATGGGTCCGCTGACCCGGCCGCTTCCTCATGGGGGCGACATGGTTTCGACGGGGCTAGTGGTCTGGATGAGAGTAGCGAGCCGAGATCCCAACTTCTCGTTAAACGTTGGAACACTTATAGCTGGCAAGCAAGAGCTAGCCCTGGCCGCCTAACTAAACACTAGGTAGGCCTGTCGTCCCTCCCGCTCCTGCCGGGGAGTCAGACGGCATTATTTTAGGCGGGATAGCCCAGGACGAATGCCATCGGCGTCCAGGGGACTTTAGATGGCTGGCTAATCGGACCCAGCTCCTGCGGGGTCGAGAGGCGAGGAGATTTCGAAAATAGCAGGGGCTACGCTCGTAGAAGCTTTCATCAGACGAGTCTCGGACGGGGGTTCGATTCCCCCCGCCTCCACCTTCGTTCTTCGTAGCTGCGATAGTCTGGCCGAATGACCATCAGCTTCCTCCTTGCACTCCTCGCCGTGGCCGTCAGCGCCGGGTTCGTCGGCTCCCTGGTCGGTCTGGGCGGGGGCATCGTCGTCATCCCCGCGCTTACCCTGCTTTTTGGCGTGGACATGCACTACGCTGCGGGAGCCGGCCTGGTCACGGTGATCGCCACCTCGAGCGGCGGCGCGATCCGCTACCTGCGGCAGGGACTCTGCAACATCAGAGTGGGAGTGTTCCTGGAGTTCGCGACCACCCTAGGGGCCTTCGGGGGCGCACTTCTTGCCGGGGTGCTGGCCGGTCCCTCTCTGCAGTTCATCTTCGGCGTGGTGGTCTTGAGCGCCTCGGCTCTGGTGCTTCGCCGTCAGGAAGAGCACGGCATCTCGCTGGAAGGCGACCGCCTCTCCTGCCTGCTGCGCCTAGAGGATGAGTACCTGGACCACCGGCATGCCACCCTGGTCGAATACCACCCCCAGCGCACCGTCCTTGGGTTCCTGCTGATGATCGTGGCGGGAGTGCTCTCCGGCCTGTTGGGGATCGGTTCGGGTGTTTTCAAGGTCCCGGCCATGGACACCGCCATGGGGCTGCCCATCAAGGTATCCGCCGCAACCAGCAATTTCATGATGGGGGTCACCGCCTCATCCGGCGCCGCCGTCTACTTCGCCCGAGGAGATATCAACCCGGTGATAGCGGGACCGGTGGCCATCGGCGTGCTGTTCGGCGCCCGTTTAGGCTCGCGGCTCTTGCCCCGGCTTCCCGCGGTCGCCGTCAGGAGGCTGTTCGTGGCGGTACTCGTGGTCGTTTCCGTGCGCATGATGCTGAAGGGCCTGGGCATATGATGCCCGAGGGAAACCTGCGCGATCCGGAACTGGGACGCCGGCTCAGTCAGGTGCTGGCGGTGGGCGTGTGGGCCGCGGTGGGGCTGCTCTCCCTGGGCATCCTCCTGCTGCTCGTCCGCGGCCCCGGCGTCGCCCGCGGGACCGATCTCCTGGCCTATCCCCAACCCCTCTTCCGCGAAGGCCCTTTCGCGGTGCTCCGCCGCGCTTCGAGGCTGGAGGCGCTTGCTCTGGTCGAGGTGGGTCTCCTGGTGTTGATCGCTACCCCGGCCGCCCGGGTTCTCGCTTCCGGTTTCCTGTTCTTCAAAAGACGGGAATGGATTCTCGTCGGCATTTCCACCGTCGTGCTGTTAGTGATCACCCTGGCCTGGTGGGGTTGAGGAGGCCGAGGATCGAGGAGCTCACCCAAAAAAAGTCCGGTTCCGGCGCTGCCTCCGGGCTGATCGCACAGGCGCTCGGCCAGGGACGGAGCGCCCTCACCGAATCGGAGGGCAAGGCCCTCCTGGCCGGCTACGGAATCGCGGTCGCAGAGGGTGAGTTGGTGCACGACGAGGCGGAAGCTCTGAGGGCCGCCCGACGCCTGGGGTTCCCGCTGGTGCTCAAGGGAGCTTCCTCTCAGATCCTCCACAAATCCGACGCGGGACTGGTGCTCCTCGACCTGCGGGACGAGGCCGCTGTCCGCCAAGCCTATCGTGAGTTGGTGGCGCGGGGAGACGGGCTCCTTGATGGGGTGCTGGTCGAGCGGATGCTCTCCTCTTCGCGGGAATTCGTCTGCGGATTGATCCGCGATTCCCAGTTCGGCCCGGTGGTGATGTTCGGCTTGGGCGGAGTGCTGGCCGAGGCGCTCAACGACGTGGCCTTTGGGGTGGCGCCCCTCAGCCGGGGGGAGGCCGAATCCCTGCTTGACGCCATTCGCTCGCGTGAGCTCCTTGGGCCCTATCGCGGGGCGCAGCCGGTCGACCGCCGGGCGCTGGTGGACGTGCTCATGGCGCTGGGCCGCATCGCCGAAGAGCACCCCGAGATCAGGGAGATGGACATCAACCCCCTGCTGGTCCCCGAGGGCCGGCCGGTGGCGGCCGACGCCCTGATCACGCTCGGGCCTGCCGTCGAGCCGGCTCCGCGCTTCGAGATCGACTTCAAGCGGTTGGACGCGGTATTCAATCCGCGCTCCGTGGCGGTGGTGGGCGCTTCGTCCACGGCCACCAAGTGGGGCGGAACCATCATGACCAATATCCTGGCCGGCGGGTTCGAAGGCCCGGTCTATCCGATCAATCCCGGAGCGGACCGTATCTTCGAGCTGCCGGCTTACCCGAGTATTGCGGCTTTGCCCGAGGTGCCCGACCTGGCGGTCGTCGCGGTGCCGGCGCGGGCGGTGCGCGCGGTGGTCGAGGAGTGCGCTGAGCGGGGCGTGCGCGCCGTCGTGGTGGTCACCTCCGGTTTCTCCGAAGTCAGCGAGGAGAGAGCCGAGGAGGAGGAGCGCATCGCCGAGATCGCCCGGCGACACGGCATGCCCTTGGTAGGGCCCAATTGCATGGGCATCATCTCCTCTTGGTCCCGGTTCTACGCGACGGGAGCCGTGGTGATGCGGCCCGGACGCGGTCCGGCCGCCTGCATCTCGCAGTCGGGAAACATGGGCATCCAACTGATGTCCTCGGCGGAAGAGCGGCGGGGTGGTATTGGCCGCTTCATCGGCGTGGGGAACGAGGCCATGGTCGACTCCACGGACTTCCTCGAGTACCTGCACCGGGACCCCCGGACGGGAGTGATCCTTCTGTACATGGAGGGCGCCGACGACGGCAGGCGTTTCCTGGAGATCGCGCGGGAGACCGCTAGGGACAAGCCGGTAGTGGTGCTCAAGGGGGGATCGAGCGACTTTGGCAGCCGTGCGGCCGCCTCGCACACCGGCGCGATGGCCGGTTCTGCCGAAATCTTCGAAGCCGCCGCGCGGCAGGCCGGCATCAACCTGACCTACGACCCGGACGAATTCCTGGACCTCGCCTTCGCCTTTTCTTATCTGCCCATTCCCAAAGGCCGGCGCACGGCGATCGTCACCATGGGCGGCGGCTGGGGGGTGGTGGCCGCCGACGAGGCCGCCCGATCGGGCCTCGATCTGGCCCGGCTGCCCGAAGGGGTGATCGCCGAACTGGACGAGGTGCTGCCACCGTTCTGGAGCAGGGCCAACCCGGTGGACCTGGTCGGCACCACGGCCGAGGGCGTGGCCGAGAAGGCGGTGGAGGCCGTCGTCCGCTCGCCCGAGGTGGACGGGGTGGTCGTTCTCGGCGTCGTGGGGATGATGACCACACCGGTGAGGATTCTGGAAGAGGCTGCGCAACTTGCCGCGGAAAGAGGCTTTGCCCCGCCGGACGTGGGGCCTGGAGGCTTGGCCCGTTACCGCGAGCGCGAGGAGCGGTTCTTGGAGGAGGTCGCCTGTCTCATGGACCGGCACGGCAAGCCCATCATCAACGTCTCCTTCACGCCTATCGAGCAGGCGGTTTTCGACTTTGGCCGCCGCTACGCCACTCTGGTGCTGCCCTCGCCTCTGCGCGGGGTGCGGGTGATGTCCCATTTGGCCGCGTACGGCTGCCGCGGGGGGTACAGGGAAAACTGCCTGCCCAAGAATCGGGAGAGCCCGGTCCGATGAGAAAGGGGAATCCGATGAGCAAGGGTCCGCCTCCGATTCGCGAGCGCCCCTCGGGGCCGCCTCGGCCTCCGGGTAACTACCTGATTACAGCCGAGCCCCTGCTGGTCGCCTCGCTCCCTTACGAGGGGGCTGCAAACGGCATCGGCGAGGTATTCGAGCATCTGCTGAACTGGGCCAACATCTACCACACCGAGGCCTGGGGACCGCTGGTGGGCGTGTACATGGACGGCACGGGAGGTGAGGGCCGCCATCTAGTGGCCGAGGCCTGGCTACCCATTCCGCCGGACATGCTCGAGATGACGCACGGCGACGCGCGCGTTCAGGTGAAGCGAATCCCGCCGATCCGGGTGGCGGGGACGGTCCATCGCGGCTTCCCTGACGAACTGGGCGGAGCGCTTCGCGACCTGCTCGAGTGGGTGCAGGCCAGGCAGCTCACCCGGGTGACCGAGGATCACCGTCAGGTATATCGGCAGACGCCTCCAGGCCATCCCGATGCCTGGGAGGTGGAGCTCCAGGTGCCGGTGAGAGAATCCGAGGTCGCCGCGCCCGCACCGCGCCGCCCCAATGCGGAACGGGCCGGGGAGTAGCCGCCGGCCGTGGCCGTTCCCGCGTCGATTCTCAGCGCCATCGAGCATGAGGGCGGCCGCGTGGCTTTCGCGCGCTTCATGGAGCTCGCCCTGACCGAACCCGCGGCGGGTTACTACACCACGAACGAGACCGTGATCGGCCGCCGCGGCGATTTCACCACCGCTCCCGAGCGCTCGCGGGCGTTTCCCGTCTACCTGTCCCGCATCTTGCGGCAGCTCGTGGCCGGCTTTTTCCGGGTGGCCCCGGGGCGTCCCCCGCTGATACTCGAACTGGGCGCGGGTGGGGGAGACCTCTCGGCGGGGATTCTCGCCGAGTGGCAGGCGGAAGAGCCCGGGCTGCGCGATCGTCTGCTCTACCGCACCTTGGACGTCAGCCCGGTGCTGCGGCGCCAACAGGAGGAACGGCTGGCGCCCTACCGCGAGTTGGGCTGGGACGTCCGGGTGTTGGAAGAGCTGAGTTCTCTGGATTTCCCCGGGGTTGCGTTCTCCAACGAACTCGTCGACGCCCTCCCCGTCCACCTTCTGCGCGTCGAGCGAGATCTGCGTGAGGTTTGGGTGGAACCCGACGAGCGAGGCGAGCTGCACCAGGTGCTGGCGGAGCCAACCGAGGCGGCTCTGGAGGAGGCTGAGCTGCTCTTCGGCTCGGTCGAGGCCGAGGTGCTGTCCGGGCACAGCCGCGACGGCTGGATCGAGCTTCGCCCGGCCTTGGCGGGGCTGATGGAGAGGCTATCCGGGGCTTTGGGCTCCGACGCCTGTCTGCTGACCATAGACTACGGAGAATGGCTGGCCGGTCCTCAGCTCGGGGAGACGGCCGGCCCGGAAGCGGGCTTGGCGGCGCCTCCGCCCGGGGTTCCCCACGGCCGCTCGGTGCGCGCCTATTTCAAGCATCAGCGGATGGCCGATCTGACCGCCCTTGCGGGTAAGCAGGACCTCACGGCCGATGTCGACTTCCGGGCCCTCGACCTCCACGGTTCCCGGTACGGCTTCCACCGCCTGCTCCTGACTTCATTGGCGGCCTTTCTCGCCAGCCTGGGAGCGCGGGAGGATCTCGAGGCGGGGCGTCGGGAGCAACGGGACTCCTACGACTTCGGGCGCGACATCCAACTGTGCACCCTGGCCGCTCTGCTCGATGAGAACGACGTGGGCGGTCTTTTCAAGGTGATGATCCAGGTCCGCGAAACGTAATCGCTGGGTCCGAGAGGGCTTCGAAAACAGGCGTCTCTAGGGGGAGCCGTGAAAACTAGAACCGAGCAGGACAGTCTGGGCACGCTGGAGGTCCCGGCGGCCGCGCTTTACGGTATCCAGACCCAGCGGGCCGTCGAAAACTTCCCGATCAGCGGGCGTCCGCCTCACCGGGACTTCATCTGGGCGGCGGTGCTGGTCAAGAAGGCGGCGGCCCTTTCCAACCTCGCTACTGGTCACCTCGAGGAGCGCCTGGGCCGGGCGATAGTGGCGGCGGCAGACGAGATCCTGGCCGAGGGCCGCTGGCGGGAGCAGTTCGTGGTCGACCGCTTCCAGGCAGGGGCGGGCACCTCGCACAACATGAATACCAACGAGGTTCTGGCCAACCGGGCCAACGAATTGCTGGGCGCGGGCCGCGGCGAGTACTCGCCGGTGCACCCCAACGATCACGTCAACATGTCCCAGTCGTCCAACGACACGGTACCCGCCATGACCCGTCTGGCGATTCTGCGCGGTTGGGAGCGTTTGCGGGAGTCGCTGGAGGCGCTGGAGAGGGCTTTCGCGGAGAAGGCCCGCGATTTCGACCAGATAGTGAAGTCCGGCCGGACGCATCTGCAAGACGCGGTCCCCATCCGCCTCGGCCAGGAATTCGGGGCCTACCGAACCACCGTGGGCAAGGCTGCGGTGCGTCTGGAGCAGGCGGCCGGGGACCTGCGCGCGCTCAACCTCGGGGCAACCGCTCTGGGCACGGGCATCAACTCTCCGCCCGAATACCGCGATCAGGTGGTCGAAGAGCTCTCTAGGCTTGCAGGCTGGCCGCTGCGGGCTCCCCAGGACTACTTCCAGATCACCCAGAGCTACGACGACTTCGTCCGCTTCTCGGGAGAACTGCGGGCCCTGGCCGTGGAACTAACCAAGATCGCAAACGACCTGCGCCTGCTGAGCTCGGGTCCGCGGGCGGGACTGGGCGATATCTCGCTGCCGCCGGTTCAACCGGGCTCCTCGATCATGCCGGGCAAGGTCAACCCGGTGATGGCCGAGATGCTGAACATGGTCTGTTTCGACGTCATCGGCGGAGACCTCACGGTCTCGCTGGCCGGACTTCATGGGCAGCTCGACCTGAACGTGTTCGCGCCGGTGATGGCCCACGTGCTCCCCGAGCGCTTGGACAACTTATCCCGCGCCCTGACGGTTTTCACGGATAGGTGCGTGCGGGGTATCGAGGCCGACGAAATCCGGCTTTCCGATCAGGTTGCCCGGAACACCAGCCTGGCCACCGCGCTCGCCCCCGTGATCGGCTATGCCCGGGCGGCCACGGTGGCCAAGCGCGCGGTGTCCGAGGACCTGAGCGTGCGCGAGGCCGCCGAGCGCGAGGGAGTGGGCGAGGGCCTAGACCTGGACGAGCTGCTCGACCCCCGCATACTCACCGAACCGGGCATGCCACAATAAAGTTTAGCCTAACGAGACTTTTCTCCAGGCGAGACGATGTTAGGATGGCCGCACTCTGAGCAGGTGAAAGGTCAGTCGTCCGCTCGCGGGATTGTCACGCTTGGAAGCAAGTTCGAAAAGGCCGCTAGTTTCGCCTCCGGACTCTCCGGTGGCAGCCTCCCTGCTCAATCACGTACCCGCGGCCCTCCTGGTGCTGGACCCCGCCAGTTGGTCGGTCACTTATGCCAACGAGCGCGCGCTGGATTTCCTCCCCGGATCTCTCGGCCCAGGTAGCGTCGCCCTTTCGCTTCCCGATCTCTTGCCGCCTTCCACGGCAGAAGCGCTGGCAGAGGTGTACCGCGAGGGCCGCAACCGCAGTTTCGACGAGGTGGTGCGGCGACTGCCCTCCCGGGGGGAAACCTTCTGGGATCTGTCGCTGATCCCGCTCGGTGCGGACGGACAGCCGCAACGGGTACTGCTCTGCGCTGTGGACGTCACCGAGCAGGTTCGCCTACGCGAGGGTCTGCGCGGGGCGGTGGCGGGCGAGGCTGAGCGCACGGAGGAGCTGGCGGCCATCGTTGCGGCCTTCCCCGACGGACTGATACTCACGGATGCCCAAGGCATCGTGTTCTTCGCCAACACCCGGGCGGCGGAGGTTCTCGGCGTCGGCAGGCCCGACCTCGGCCAGGCGGATGCCTGCGGGCTGCTGGGCGGAAGCGGAGAAGACTTTCCCTGTGAGGCGCTCCGGGGGGAAGGAGGTGCGGAATCACCGGTTGGTTCTGGACCGAGACGGGGGGGCAGGTCCACATCGCAGCGCATGCCTCGCCCATACGGGAACGCGACGGCAGCATCGTGGGCGCCGCGTTAGTGGTGATCGACATCACCGGCTGGGTACAGGCCCAGCGCAAACTGGAGGCGGCGATTGCGGTGGAGCGTAGGCGCTCGGCGCAGTTGCGGGTGTTCAGCCAACTCATGATGAGCGTCAACAGCGAGACCGATCCCGGACGGCTCCTAGACACGGTGGTGCACGGAGCCACCCGCTTGGCAGGAGCGCTCTCGGCATCCTTCTACAGCGTGGAACGAGGCCACTTGCGGCTCGATGCCCACTGCGTATCCCCTGAGGCCTTCAGTCGCGATCAAGCGGCCCGCGACCGGGTGCGTTCGCTGCTCGGCCGAATTATGCGGGAGCGCCAAACCCTGCGCTCGGGGTTTGGCGAACTGGCGGCACCCATTCTGGAGGGAAACGGCGAGCTTACCGGCGTTCTCTTGCTGACACGGCGCGCGGAGGGAGGAGGCTTCGCCGTCGACGACGCCGTCTTCGTGGGCAACCTGGCCGCTCACGTCTCCGTGGCACTTCAGAACCTGCGACGTATCGAACAGGAGCGGGAGGTCGCCGAGTATCTGCAGCGCGCGATGCTGCCGGAGATCGCCGCCACCGAGGGGCTGGAGGTTCACTTCAGCTATCGCAGCGCGACCGAGGCCACCCTGGTCGGAGGCGACTTTTACGACCTCATCCCGCTGTCGCGGGGGCGCTGCGCGCTGATCGCCGGAGACGTATGCGGCAAGGGCCTGAGCGCGGCCACCCAGACCGCGAAGGCCCGTTACATGTTCCGCGCCTACGCGTCCCTCGACCTTTCCCCGGGGCAGTGGCTGACGCTGGTCAACGAGAACCTGGGGGTGAGCCTGGCCAGAGATGAATTCGTGACCGCCGCAGTGGTTCTGGTGGATGCGGCCGTGGGAACCATTACCTACAGCCTGGCGGGGCATCCTCCCCCGCTTCTCATGGAAGCCGGGCAGCCGGCGCGGTTCCTTGGGGGACAACCGGGTCTGCCGCTAAATGCCCTGGAAGAGCAGCGGTACGCCACTCATTCTGACAACTTGGCTCCCGGCGCCACGCTTCTGCTCTATACCGACGGTCTGTTCGAGGCGCGCGCCGACACGGAGTTGTTCGGCGTCGAGCGCCTCGCGCGGCGGGCTCCCGAACTGCTGTCTGGGTCTCTCGCCCAGAGCGCAGAAGCCCTGCTGATCGAGGCGGCGGAATTTGCTGGGGGCAGGTTGCGGGACGACGTGGTGGTTGCCCTATGCCGGAGGGCTCAGGGCGCGTAGGTCAGCAGGTCTTCCTGGCGCTCGAGGGCAAGCCCGAAGGGAGAACTCAGCGTGGCCAGGCGGCTGAGAATCCGGTCCGCGGCCTCATCCTCCACGACGGCGGGAATGCCGTGGGCATCGGAGAGGTACACCGGCGTAATCTGCAGGCTCGGTGGTTGGCCTTCACGCAGCGTGGCTTCCAGGACGAAGGCCTCACCGGTCTCGCGGGAGCGGTGGTCGAACACGAAGTCGCCCAGACTGTAAGCGATGACCGCGTCCCGGTAGATCTCGAGACCCTGGATCACGTGGGGATGATGCCCCAGCACCACATCGGCGCCGGCTTCCACCATTCTGTGGGCCAAGGCGCGCTGATCGGCGTTGGCGGCGGATTCGTACTCGACGCCCCAGTGAATGCTCACGATGACCCACTCATATTCCAGGGCTGCGGCGCGGATGTCTGCGAGCAGGCGTTGCTGCTCGGGCCTTCCCGGGTTGATACCGGCCCGTTCTTCGCCGGCGGGGAAGCCCGCGGGCAGGATCAGCGAGTAGGCCAGCAGCGCCGCACGGTCGCCGTTCACCTCCATCACCGCGGGTCTACGGGCAGCGGCCAGGTTCTCGCCGGCGCCGGCCGGGCGAATCCCGGCGGCCAAAAGACGGGCGATGGTATCGGTGAGGGCTGCTTCTCCCCAATCGAGGGCATGGTTGTTCGCCAATGAAACCAGGTCGACTCCCGCCGCCTGGAGGCCGGTGATGAGTTGCGGGCGTCCGCGGAAGACGACGTCCTTATCCGGATCGGGAGTTCCCTGATCCGAAGCCGGCGATTCGAGGTTGACGTAGGCGACGTCCGCCCGGCTGAGAAGCGGCGCTACCCTGGAGAGCGCGGCCTGCCCGCCCTGGGAGTCGATGAACGCGCCGACCTTGCGGTCGCCGATGACGTCGCCGCCTGCTGCGAGGGTGAGGGGAGCCGAAGCGAGCGGTTCGGGAATCGTGGTCTTAGTGGGGGAATCCGGCCCGTCGGGCGCCTGCTCAGCTTCGTCTGCGAATTCTTGGGCCGCCGCCGTGTCGCCGATCGCCCCACGTTCGAATAGGTAAACCCCGCCCAGGACAACCGCGAGGACCCAGACGCCGAGCACCATGGCCACGAGGACGGCGTCCCCGGAGGCCAGCGCGGTGGTTCGGCGGGGCCTCCGCCGCGGTTTGGAACCATGGCCCGCTCTCGAACTCGGCCCGGGTCTCGATCTTCCTCCTCGGTAGCTCATCGCTCTTCTATTCTGCATGGGCCGGCCTTCACCTTGCCCGCATTCGCAGTTGGCTCGGTGACCGCGGATGTCCTCTCGATGCAGTCCCGTTCGGTGCCGAAGAGTCGAGGCGAAGGGCGCGGGTATAATACGGGCTCGTCGACGCGTCGGAAGTGGAGGGTTCGTCCTGTCTATGAGACCCGTGTCTCGCGGAAGCAGAGGAAAAGAGGTTCTCGATATCCAAACCCGCTTGCGGGGATTGGGCCTCGAAGTTGGCCGCGAGGGAGCCGACGGACACTTCGGCCCTCAGACCGAACTTGCCGTCCGCGCCTTCCAGCAGGCGCGGCTCGTCCTGGCCGACGGCGTGGTGGGAGAGAACACCTGGGCGGAACTGGTCGAGGCCGGATACCAGCTCGGCGAACGGCTGGTCTATGTCCGCATCCCGCCCATGAGGGGCGACGACGTTCTCGATCTGCAGCGCAGGCTCAACTCCTTCGGTTTCGATTCCGGTCCGGAGGACGGCATCTTCGGCGCCCTCACTGAGGAAGCGTTGATGGAGTTTCAGCGAAACGCCGGTCTCAATGTGGACGCCATCCTGGGGGAGAGCACCTTGGACCGCCTCCAGCGGGTGCACAAGGCCGAGTTGGGCGTCCATGGCAGGAAGATACCGGACCGCATGGGGGGCTACGTCGGCCGCAGTGCGCTCGAGGGAGTTAAGATCGCCCTCGACCCGGGTCACGGGGGAACGGACCCGGGTCATCTGGGAGTCGAAGGTCTGGTTGAGAAGAAGATCAATCTGGACCTCGCCCGGACAATGGCCGACATGCTCAACGCGAGGGGGGCGGAGGTTCTCTTGGTCCGTGAGTCCGATTCCCATATGGGTTTCTCCGAGCGGGCCGAGGCGACCAACCGGTGGGGAACCGAGATCAACCTGGCCCTCCACCACAACGCCAACTCCAGCGCGCGGGCCCACGGCGCCGCCACCTACTACTTCGCCAACGGGACCTACTTCTCCGAGGCGGGGAAGCGCCTGGCCGGCTACATCGTCAAGGAGTTGGTCGAGGGCTTGGGACGCACCGACCTGCACACCCATGGCCGGAATTTCTCCTGTCTGCGCGAGCCGGACGGTCTCTCCGTGATGGTGGAACCCGGGTTCATGACCCATCCCGGGGAGGGGGCCGCGCTTCGCCGGTCCGAGACGATCGAGGCCGAGGCGGAAGCCATATTGCGGGGACTCGAGCGCTACCTCAGCCGCAGCTAGCCGGTTGCTAGTGCTCCGGACCCTGCTACAGGGTTGATACCTTCAGAGAAGGAATGATAGAGTCGCCCGCAGCGTGGCCCTCGAGGCCCCGTTTGCTGCGCACACTACTAGGGAGGCCACGAATCACCGGTTTGACCCAGGGCATATCAAGGCGGGATTCGGAGGGACGTTCCTTCGTTCCGATAATCGCGGTTCTCGCCTTCACTATATTGGGACTCTTCTTTCTGGCCGCTCCCGCCAACGCGGAGCCGGCCAAGATCACCGAAGCCAAACAGGAAGCCGCTGCTCTGCGCGAGCAGGTGGAACGGCTGGGCATGCAGGTCGAACAGGCCGCGGAAGACATGGCCTACGCTCAGTGGCAACTTGAGCAGACCAAAGTCGCCATCGACGAGAACCAAGCCAAGCTCGATAAGGCCGAGCAAGATCTGACTGTTTCCGGCGACCGTTTGGCCAAGCGCCTGGACGGCATCTACCGCCAGGGCGAGGTCGGCTTCTGGAGCGTCCTGTTCAGCGCAAATTCCCTGACCGACCTGCTGAACCAGGTGGACTTCCTCAATAGGATCGGGAAAGAGGACGGCAATCTCTACGAGGAGATAGCCACGTTCCGTCAGAGTGTTGACGAGCAGCGTGAAGCACTGGCCGCGCAGAAGGCCGAGCATGACCGGTTGGTCGCGGCCAAGGCTGAGGCGGAAAAGAGCCTGGAGAGCCGTCTCGGTCAACAGAAGTCCCAACTGCAGGGCAAAGAGCAAAAGATCGCTCAGTTGGAGAAGGAAGAAGCGGAGCGGCAGGCGCGGATCGCTGCTGAAGCCCGGGCCGCGGCAGCACGGGAAGCCGAAAGAGCCGCTCAGCAGCAGCGCGCGCAGGCTTCGAACTCCTCCAGTTCGAGTTCGTCCTCTTCGAGCGGTTCTTCGAGTGCTTCCTCGAGTGCTTCCTCGAGTTCCGGTTCCTCGTCCAGCCAGCCGTCTCGCAGCGTAGCCCGTTCCGGGTCCGCCGGCTCGGCGCTCGAAGCGGCGATGAGCATGATCGGCGTGCCCTACGTGTGGGGCGGGGCCTCTCCCAGTGGTTTCGACTGCTCCGGCCTAATGCTCTGGGCCTACGCCCAGGTGGGGGTATCTTTGCCTCACTCTAGCCGCGCTCAGTTCGGCTACGGGACCCCGGTCTCGCGGGATCAATTGCAGCCGGGCGACCTTGTCTTCTTCGGCAGCCCGATTCACCACGTGGGCATGTATGCCGGGGGAGGCAACTACCTGCACGCGCCCTATACGGGCACCACGGTCAGAATCGACGGCATGAACCGGCGGGACTTTACCGGGGCCCGGCGCATCGGCTAGCGGTGCCGACGGTGGGGCTGTCTTCGACGGCCGTTTACTACCACCCGCTCTTTCTCGAGCACGATACCGGGCTGCACCCGGAATCGCCCGAGCGCCTCGTGGTCATCGCGGAGGCGCTTCGGGCTTCGGATCTCTCTCTCGAATGGCGGCGTCCTGAGCCGGCCGACCTTTCTGCCATCCAACGGGTTCACTCCCCCGAATACGTGGACCGGGTGCGCGAGATTGGGGCGAGTGGAGGAGGGGCGCTCGACCTGGACACCGCCATTTCGCCGCGCTCGTTCGACGCTGCTGTCCTCGCCGCCGGAGCGGGCATACAGGCGGTTGGCGCGGCGCTCGACGAGGGGCAGCAGGCCTTCCTTCTAGTCAGACCTCCCGGGCACCACGCCACGCCCGCACGCGGGATGGGTTTCTGCCTCTTCAACAACATTGCCATCGCCGCGGCTCACGCCTTGGACGTTCGCAGCCTCGAGCGGGTGCTCGTGGTCGATTGGGACGTGCATCACGGCAACGGCACCCAGGAGGCCTTCTACGGCGACGAGCGAGTGCTCTTCCTAAGCATGCATCAGCAGTATCACTTTCCCGGTACCGGCTGGCCGGAGGAGGTCGGCAGCGGCGAAGGCTCTGGGTACACGGGCAACTACACCTTGCCTGGGGGCGCCGGGGACGGGGCCGTTAGGCTCTTCATCGAAGAGCTGGTCCTTCCTCTGGCGCGGGCCTACCGTCCGCAGCTGGTTCTGGTTTCCGCCGGTTATGACTGCGAAGCGGGCGACCGGTTGGGCGGGCTGAGTCTGAGCCGAGCTGCCTTTGGCTGGATGTCCCGCCGGCTTCTCCTACTGGCGCGTGAGGGCGCCGCGGCGGGTCCCATCTTCTTTCTGGAGGGAGGATACGTGCCCCCTATGATGGCGCGGTCCGTGCTCAGCACCCTGGGCGCGCTCGAACACGAACCCGAGGGTTTCATGGGGGAACCCAACGACCCTGAATGCGCTTCCCTAGAGGAGATCCTCTCCGCGCTCAGGCCTTATTGGCCCGGCATCCTCAAATAGCCGGGGATTTTCGCCGATACAACCGCCAGGTCCGGTTTTCTGCCCAGGAGGCCGGGTGCTCCTGAGCAAGACGAAACTTCCTGGGTCAAGCCACGTTCCATTCCGGGTGGAGGATGTATGAGAACGATTGATGAACTTCTGGCGATCATGGCCGAGAACGCTGCTTCCGACCTTCATCTCAAGGCGGGCAGCCCACCGGTTATGAGGGTCGACGGCGATTTGGCCCCCCTGGACGGGGGTTCAGTGGAGTCCGAGGACACCAAGGACTACGCCGCTGCGCTCATGAGCGACAAACAGATCCGCCGCTTCAGCGAGACCAATGAGATCGACTTCGCTTACAGCGCACCCAAGATCGGCCGTTTCCGAGTGAACGTCTACCGGCAGCGCGGCAGTATCTCCATCGCGATCCGGCAGGTCGCCCACCGCATCCCCAGCTTCGAGGAGTTGCGCCTGCCCCCTGAGGTGCGCCAACTTGCGCTCGAGCCTCGCGGACTGGTTCTGGTCACAGGAACCACGGGCTCGGGTAAGACCACCACCCTCGCCGCGATGATCGACCATATCAACACCAACCTGCGCCGCCACATCGTCACGGTCGAGGATCCCATCGAGATCCTTCACCGCGACAAGAAGTCCATCGTGCAGCAGCGCGAGGTGGGGCTGGACACCGAAAGCTACTCCTCTGCCCTCAAGCACGTGCTCAGGCAGGATCCGGACGACATCCTCATCGGCGAGATGCGAGACCTGGAGACCGTGCGCACGGCTCTCACCGCAGCGCAGACGGGCCACTTCGTGATGAGCACTCTGCATACCATCGACGCCACCGAAACCGTCAACCGCATCATCGACTTCTTCCCGCCCTACCAGCAGAAGCAGGTGCGCATCATGTTGGCGGGCACGCTGCGCGGCATCATTTCTCAGCGTCTATTGCCGCGGGCGGACGGGGAGGGTCGAGTACCGGCGGTCGAGGTGCTGGTGATGACCGGGAGGATCCGAGACTTCATCCTGGATCCGGAGCACACTTCCAATATCGAGACGGCCATCAAAGAGGGCGAGTTCTACGGGATGCAGACCTTCGACCAGAGCCTGGTCGGACTCTACGAAGAGGGCCTGATCACACTGCACGACGCCCTCAGCGTGTCGACCAATCCCCACGACTTCAAGCTCTTGGTCCAGTCCCGCGGTCATGACGTGTCGGTGATCGCCTGACCACTGGGCTACCGGCCCTCTTGCCCGAGGGTTGGCGCTTCGGATTCGCGAGCGGCCCGCCCTGCTGCCCTTCGGGGGGTGGGGCCGCGGCGCGGAAACCCGGCCGGCGCGGTAAACTGGCCGCATGCCCGCCTCTTTTCAAACCGCTCGGCGCATCGCCGGCCTGTTCCGACCCGTCGCCGTCGCCGGCCTGCCCCGGGTGCCTCGCGGCGTGGCCTTGCTCGCGCTGCGCCTGCCCTGGTTGGTCCCGGTGCGCCTGCGTTGGCGGGCGGCAACCGGGGGACTGGGGCTTGTCATCGCGAGGCTTCAGGCCGAATCTTCTGTCGGCACGGTCATGCAGTCATTGGGCGAGGAGCACGGGCAGTCGCTGAAGCGCCAACTCGGTTACGGGCGCGACCCTTTGGAGTGCGCGCGCGCCGTCACCCTGGCCAACCGGCTGTTCCGCATTCGCGCGCGCTCCGAGAGTCGAGGGGAGAGTGCCCTGGTGATCACCCCGGGGTGTCCCTGGTCGCGGGAGGAGTGGTGGGGCGCGACCGCCTGCGGGGCGTTCTCGCGGTACGAGGTGGGACTGACCCGCGGCCTGAATCCCCAGGTGAGGTTGCGGTACGAGGCTAAGCGAACGCGTGGCGACCGGCGGTGTGTCGGTGTGTATTCCTGGAGCGACGAAAGAAAGGCGGAGTAAATGGTCACGGCCTTTGCCCTGATAAGCGTGGAGAGACACCGTTTGGCCGAGGTGGCCGAGCGCCTGATCGAGGTCGACGGCATCGCCGAGGTCTACTCGGTGGCGGGGGAGTACGACTACGTGGCGGTGCTGCGCGTCCCGCGTTACGAGGACATGTCCGGCGTGGTCACCGAAGGTCTGGCCAAGGTAGAAGGCGTCGTGGATACCGAGACCTTGATGGCCTTCCGCTGTTATTCACAGCACGACCTGGAACGCATGTGGAACCTGGGCGGGGAGCCGGCCGAGAGCTGATCGCCCGAGCGGGCCGGGGCGCCCCCGGCACTCGGTCTACTCCTCCTCGGCCTGTCCCACGATCACGTTGACCACGGTTGTGATCAGTGAGATCAGCAGAGCCGTGATGATCGCCCAGATGAAGCTCGACACTTCGAAGCGGGTCCCCATCAGCCAATCGAGCAGTTGGACCATGATGCCGTTTACCACGAGGATGAACAGGCCCAGGGTCAGACAGGTCAAGGGAAGGGTCAGCACCTTGAAGATGGGCCGGACGACCGTATTGAGCACACCGAGCACCAGGGCGGCGACAACCGCCCAGAGCACGGACGAGACCTCCACCTGGGGCAGGAGGTAGGCGGCCAGCAGGATGGCGACCGTGTTCGCTACCCAGCTCAGGACCCACTTCATTCGGCTTCTTCTCCTCTTTGATATCGGCGGAGCAGCTCCGCAGCCTCTTCTCTGATCGTCTTTCTGAGGGCTGCCGGAGACTCGACCACCGCGTTTCCTCCCTGGCTAAGCACCACGCGCGCAAGCCAGGACTCTTCGAGATAGGGGATTCGCGCCCGGACGCGGTCTTCCTGCACCTGCGCCTCGACCTCATAGCCCTCTTCTTCCAGCCTCAGCCGCTGCCCGGCGGGAAAGCTGACGATGGCACTGGAGGCGCTGGGAGTGTGGCCCGGGATCTCAGGGTGGGCGCGGTAGTCGAGGGCGGGCCGAGGTTGGAACCGGCGTCCGGTCTTTTCGACAGTGCGGATGCGGTCGAGACGGAAGGTGCGTTCGTCCGAAGCGGCAAGGCACCAGGTCTGCACGTACCAGCCCGGACCTCCATGGATAAGGAAGTGAGGTTCCACCTCGCGCTCCGAAAGCTCTCCCCGGGCCGGCGTGAAGTACTCGATGCGAACGATCTCGCGGCCGGTCACGGCCTCGCGTAACTGTGCCAGCACCCGGTCGTCGGCGGGAAGCGCGTCGGTGATTCCCACCTCGTCACCGGCGTCGTCGCCCAGGGCATGCGCCAGCTTCTGCCGGATTGAAGCGAGGACAGCGCCGCCTTCCTCCCCCTCCTTCCCCAAGAGGTCGAGCGCCAGGAACAGGGCTTTAGCCAGTAGCGGGGTCAGCCGAGACGGCCGCTCGTGGCTCTCCGATAGGGTCTCGCGCGAGACCGAGACGTGGTCGCCCTCGAGGGAAGCGAAGATGACGTAGGTCCCGCCTCCGTGGTTGACCAGATTCAGCAGGTTGATATCCGCCTCTATCTCGGCGCGGTCGAGTCCCAGGGCCTGCTCGATGTCGGTTACCGGCACGGTGTCGGAGCGGGTTTCATCCAGCAAATAATGCAGCAGCGTAAGCAGCCGCGAGAGGCGGTCCGGAGGCACCGGCGGCCGGCTCACTTCGGCTCCGGGCGCATGGGGTGTAGATCCAGGACTCGGCGCAGCATGCGGATCACCTCTTGCCTGAGTTCCGGGGGAGCGACCACTTCGACCTTCGGTCCGAGTTGCAGGACCCAAGCGAGGAGCGCATCTCGGTCGGCGTATGGCACTTCGAAGAGCTCCCCTCCGGCGTCCTCTCCGCCCGCCCGCACGTCCTCCGGATAAGTCCTCGCGAGCCACCATCCCAGACTGGGATCGGCTCGGAGCGTGACCGTTCCCACGGGAGAGTCCAGGAGCCAGGAGGGCCGGCTTCTGTAACGCCCCGGATCATAGGAATCGGGCACTTCGAAGTCGCGCGGCTTCTTGCTGCCGAACTCGACGGCTCCACGGATTCGCGAGAGCCGGAACATGCGCTCGCCGTCGTGCTCGTGATCGCGCCCCACCACGTACCAATGGCCGCCAATGCGAAACAAACCGTAGGGATCGATTGAGCGGGCGGACTCGGTGTCGCGGTGGGCAGAGTAGTAGCCGAACCGGACGCTCTTGTGCCGGGCAACCGCGTCCTCGAGGCGCGCGAATTCGGGGGCTCTGTCCCGCGCTTCTTCATCGGGGGGCAGGGCGAGGCCCAGGCTGGCCGGGTCGAGCGGATCGCCGGGTGTGGCTGCCATCAGGGTGGAGAGGGCCAGCCGAAGGGGCCGGACGTAGGGGAAGCTACCTTCGAGCAGCACCAGCGCCGCCGCCAGGGCGCGCTCTTCCTCCGAGGTCAACTCGAGATCGGGCAGATAGAAATTCTCCGGGGGGAGGTGGTAGAGGTCGCGGTCGCCATCGTCGTGCACCTCGATGACGATACCGGAACGGCTCAGTTCGTCACGGTCCATATGGAAGCGGCGGGCAAAGGTGTCGACGCTCATGCCGGCGTAGCCCTCGACGGATTGCGCGATTTCGTGGCCCGTCATCGGGCGGCTCCGGGAAAGGAGAAACGACACCAGAGAGAGCTGGCGGAGGAGTTTGTCATCGCCGCGGGCCATATGGCTTAGGGTAGCGTACGGAGGTCCGCGAGGGCAGCGTCTGCTGCTTTCTGTCCGCCAGGCTTAGTACAATTCGCCTGGTGAAATCTGGCGAGGACATACAGCTCGAGGGCTGGGACGCGGCACTGGAAAGGCGGACTGCGGGGCGGGAAAGGCCGACCGCGGCTCTGGCAAACAGGCTGACCCTGGTGGCCGGTCCGCCCAATTCCGGCAAACTCGGGCAGGTCATCGGTTGGTGGCAGGAGAACCGGGAGGCAGCTCCCTTTCTGCTGGCACCCACGCGCATGGACGCGCGCGGGCTGGCTGCGGAAACGCTCGAACGCAGCGGGGGAGTGGTAATCGGCGGTGCGCCTTCGGGCACCTTCGACGATCTGGGGGGGCTGATTCTCGGAGGCCGTCCCCGGCTGCTCGGCCCTCTGCGCCGGCAAGTCCTGCTGCGCCGCATTCTCAGTACCGCCGATCTGGAGCCGCTGTCGGCGATGGCGGAGCTGCCCGGAGCGGGCCAGGCTTTCGAGAAGCTGCTGCGGGAGCTGGGCGAGACCGGCATGCCCCTCGAAGGGGTGACGGGCTCTCTGGACGCCTGGGCGCAGGCCTCGGGGGACTCCTTGCCCGAGCAACTCGCTTTGGCCTATGAAAAGTACGCGGCGGCCTGCGCCACTCTCCAAGTGCAGGAACGCTGGGAGGTGATGGCCCGGGCGGAGCGCGAACTGGGGAGCGCGGAGTGGCGGCGGCCGGTGGCCGCCCACGGATTCACCACGTTCACCTCGGGACAGCGCTCCCTGCTGCTCGCACTATCGCAGCGTGTCCCGGTTCTCGTCACGCTGATCGCCGGCGCTCCGGCCTTCGACGAAGCCTGGGGGGGCGAGGTGTC
>Ga0209386_1000155_pt1 | contig 34820 bp, 28 predicted proteins | sample NGEPertwo_FD_184510 | JGI IMG/M metagenome (GOLD analysis project Ga0209386, IMG submission 184510) | Arctic peat soil microbial communities from the Barrow Environmental Observatory site, Barrow, Alaska, USA - NGEE Permafrost154B-two... | ecosystem: Environmental > Terrestrial > Soil > Wetlands...
CTTTTATGGAGAACAAATTATCTGATTCTTTCAATTTTCGCTCGCTTATATATTTGTTTTATAGCTTTTAAGCAGTTCTTCTGATCAATTGTTCGTATCTGAAAATATTGTATGTCAGATCTGCCTTTATTTCTTTGAAGTAATCAGCAAAATTGATACACAATTATCGACGTCATGCATAAAAGTTGTTTCTCCGTAATGCGGATACCATGCTACAGTAATGTCTTTCCTTAGGAATGAAGCGCCAAAGTTTCAGCTGACTTAAGACTTCACGTATTTCTATCGTCACCATTTAATTTATGTCCGCTGTATTCAATTCTAAGAGGATACCAATGCAGCAAGACCATTGAGCTGACGCTACATTATTACTCAGGTTTATGATGAGATAAAAGGTCTGCTGAACCAGCTGGATATTTTTTGATAAAAAGCTTGCAATTATAATAAATTATTGTTTCTTTTGATATTGATAAATATAAATTTCAACCTACGTAAATAACCAGTATCGGATGAAAAGCACTTATAAATCATTAAATGACTGTTTGACAGGAATTTTATACCTTTGGGGGTTACGTACAAGACCGAGATATACGCCAAAAGTGGCGTATTCACAATCGTTAGCTGTCATTTAAAATAAACAATCATAATAATAATAATATCATATTATTGAATCATAAAAGTCAAAGAAAAATGAAACTTAAAAATGCAATCTTAGCAATCTTGTTTACAGTCTTTTTGGTATCCTGTAATAAGAATGAAAACGTTTCTATAATCAACCCTTCTTCAACTATGATAGAAATGGAAGGAGAAGGCGGATTAGCTGAAATATCATTTATTGGAGATACGTGGAAAATAGCAGAAATAATAAATCAGAATGGAAATCAACCAATTTCTGGCGATAGTTATTACACAGACGGAAGACTTATTACAAAAAACTCTTCATTAACATTAAATGAATTAGGACAATTAAATACAAATTGGGAGGACAAAGGTTTTACCATTACAAAAAACACACTAAAATCGTTGGAAATCCTTTTAAAAGAGAACTGTACAGCTGAAGATTTTAGTTTTGCTATCGTTTTGAAAGCTGGAGACGAGACCAGGAATATAACAATCAAACAGAAAAAATCTCAAGGCTATAATTATGAAAAAATTGAATTTTCAAAAAATAAAGAAGATATAGATTCAATTTTCACACAGAAAGGGACTTCATATAAATTTGACATTAAATCGTCACAAGAGTTTTACTTTTCACCTTTTGCCGGTGTAAATTGTATCAAAAGCTCATATTTTGAAAGCTCTATTGAAAATGTATTTGCAATGACAAGAAAAGACTCTTTAAAAGTTGAGATACCCTCTTATATTGGGAATAACGAAATTTATTTAAACGGAGAAACTGCAAGCTATTCTAATGTCATTACCGTAAGAGAAAGTGATTTTAAAAATCAAACGGAAAAAATTATTATTCCTTCAGGTAAGTCTGATTTTTTCGCTTTGGTAGAATATAAGAAGAGCAAAATATCTTATATTTTGCATTTAACTAACAACAGGACGAAAGAGAGAAAAATCATTGATGGAAAGTGGACTGAAATTGCTCCAACAGGAAAGTTTACTATTAATTGGAAACAATAATACATGAAAAACAACGAACAGCTAACACACGCTTATTGTCATTGGCTGGCCGACTTGCATTTAGCAGGTTTTTCACCTGCATTCACTTTGTCGCAGGACGACAGCGAACGCTCTAGCAAACCGCCAAATGCCAATAGTCTCGGTCGTTGTGCGCAATTGAAAAACAAAAAGCAATCAATTAGCAATTTTATGATCTATGATTTAGATTGAACTAAATTTTAATGAAATGAAAAAATTACAATTCTTTAGTGCTTTAATTGTTATTAGTTTAATTCTTACATGCTGTATTAAAGACGAAGAAGCAGACAAAGAAAAAATCGTTGAAATGACAATTTATCCAGAAACTGAGTATGGAGCGAGTATAATGAGCGATATTTTGACTCAACCTGTAGTGTTTTCTGAAAGCGATGACAACCAAAAGCGAATGTTGGTTGATATAATTACGGAAGGTTTTGATATTAACTATGAAAGAGGATATAAATTTACTCTGAGAGTAAAAAAAGTTTGGATGCATGAACCGCCACAGGATGCATCTTCTATTAAGTATATTTTTATTGAACTTCTTTCTAAAGAGAAGGTGATTACTGAAGATAGCGAAGAAAACATTGAACTTTTTGTATCCTCCCAAACGGTCAAGTTTACTCCCAAATTTCCAGGCGAATATGAAGAAGATGAATCGCATCCCAAAATTTATAATGCACTCCTTGTTAAAAAGATAGGGACAGATAGTTGGATGGCTCTCACCAAGATTGAAGGGTTTGATTTTGAAGAAGGCTATGAGTATATGTTGAATGTTAAGAAAATGACACAAGCCGAACCTTATTCGGTTAGTTATATATTACAGAATATCAATTCGAAAACCTTAAAAAACTAAAGAATAACAGCGCATAACATTTAGATCATAATCCAAACCAGGCACGCAGTTTGATTATGAACGGTGTTGAACGTTACCTCCGGCAGCACGGTTCTTTATAGGAATTGAATAGTTGTTTTGTGTTTTGCAAGGTGGGGATCTGGTTTCCCCGATGTGTCTTTTTGTTTCAGGGTGGCTTCTTTTTGTTTTATCCGACCGTTTATTTCAGTCCAATTTGCGGGTTTTCAGGGGAAAACTGGTCATTTTCGGTCGGTTTGGGCAATACGATGTCAGCCCCGGATATTTGGGATATACTATGGGTGCGGTCATTTTACGCTTTCTGCTCACCAAAGCCAGGGTTTGCAGGTCGTTTAGGTCCGTCTCTCTGTCGGATGCGGTAGCCCGGTTCAATGGTTGCCACCACCAGCATGATTCCTTTCGTGCAACAAGGGCAAAGCTTTGGGTGGCGGCCATAAAGCATCTCGAAGGTTTCCATCCAGTTAAGGCCTTTTTTTGGTTTAGGAATGGGATCAACACCAAACTAGCTACTTCCCAATGGTCGGACAATAAAAGCAGCGAGTTAAGATATTTTGTTTGCTGCAATTTGATTCGGATTTAAACGGGAAATAACTTTTTGGTTTCCAAGGCCATAAAAAAGTTATTCTCGTTTTAAGCCGCTAATACATATTTCTCCTTTGGCGTATGATAATCTAACGATTGGTGCAGTCTTTGATGATTGTAAAACTGAAAATACCTGCCTTATACCCCGCCTCAAAACCTTTTAAATAGTTTGATTGTGATTTGACTGTTAAACAAATTAAAAAGGCTAAAAACAATGTTGCAATTTTTTTCATGATATGCATTTTAGGTTATGATTATATTCGATGATTTTCTTACCTCCCAGTAATTTGGACAAATATTTCAAAAACGATTGAGTTCATTATATTAATTTTCATTTGAGCTTTTTATCTCTGACTGCCAGATTAAGTCGTAGCTAATTGACACCCAGCGCACGGTATTGGGCATAAAATGATGTCAGTTTGGTCACATATTCCAGAGCAGCGCGGTCTGTTTTTACCACCCGGAATGTTTGATCGAACACCCGAGCTTTGATAAAAAGCGCCTTGGCGTGCATACCCGATTGCTCGAACAAGGTCAGGAATTGTGCGTTCTCCGTACTGGTAAAGCGCATCATTACACAATTTGTAGCGGGATCGTCCTCCTGCGATCGCCCTCCTTTTCCCCGATTGCGGGATGTTTTATTTTCCATTTCCATATCATCTGAAGTATTTACGGCAAAGCATCCGGCACAGGGTTTAAACCTGTCTTTAATCTTCCTAAAAGCAACCGACTTCGGAGGTTGCTTTACCCCCCTTGTGGGGCAAGCAGTTCCGGGTTACCGGAATGGTTTCGGGTAACCCGAAACACAGCTTGCTATTTGCCCGGCGCAAATAAAATCTGCCTTTTACTGGCAGATAATAAAAGTTGCCTGAACGGATAATGGCATTTCCAATGCTCAGGATGCTTCCCGGCACAAAGGTAACGGGCCAGCCAAACACTAACGCAGTAGCGCATTATGCCACAAATGATCAAATCGGTGCCACTTATCGTCAAACCCTTGAAATGTAAAAGCAGGCTGTCTGAAAGCTGTTTATTTGCAACGTCGGGACACACGTAGGGATGTTTGCAGGTACGACAATACGGTCTTATTTATGCACAGATACAGGGACAGACAAACGGAAATATCTGCCCAGGTATGCAGATAGAACAATACGGATAAACCAATGTGCGGAAACAGGTAAAAACGGACAAACGTAAGGATGTAACAACATATCAACACACCTACATCCCAACGTATTTCCGTACCAACTTACATCCCTGCGGACAAATGTAAGCAAGCAGGTACTTAGGTAGCCAGGCAGATAAGTCCGTATGCAGGTGTTTATTTCAACCGAAAAGTATACCAGTAGTTCACTCCAAAAGTATACCATTTTTAATTAATAAAAAGGCAGTACTCTTGTGATCGGGGTACCCCGATCACAAGAGTACTGGAGCTCGGATTTTTCGCAGTTTTTTTTTCATTTTTTCATCATTTCTTTCGTTTCTCTTAACCGGTAAGATTCTCCATTCATGTTTACCAGATGCGCCTTGTGGGTCAATCGGTCTACCAATGCTGCAGTGAGTACCGGATCACCAAAAATCTCATTCCATCTGTCAAAACCCAGGTTGGTGGTTACAATTGTTGACTTGCGACCTGCCCGAAGGGAGAGATGATTAAAGAGCAGTTCTGCTCCTTCTTTGTCAAAGGAGATATAGCCAAATTCATCGCAGATTACCAGATCATATTTTTCAAACCGCAGTTCCATCTGTCGCAGCGTTCGCTGGGCGTGTGATTCACGCAGTTGTGTCAGTAGTCCGTGTACGGTGGTAAAATAGACTCTGTAACCCTGCAGACAGGCTTTCAAACCCAGTCCGATCGCAATATGGGTCTTGCCTGTTCCCGGATTTCCTGCCAGTATGATGTTTTGTCCCGATGCTATGAAGTCGAGCCGTTCGAGCATGGTGAGTTTTCCTGCTGCATCAACAGGGAGCAAATCACGCTTTAAATCATGAAGATATAGTTTGGCCGGAAAACCAGCCAGCCTGATCTGTGCTTTCTTTCTGTTTTCTAACCTGGTATCATATTCCCGTTCCATTAGCCGTAAAAGGAATGTTTCGTAGTCAGCATTATCTTTGGCAGACTCCTGTGCTATCTGTTCATACTCATTGCGGAAAGCGGGAAGTCTTAGTTCTTTACTGAACCTGGTAATTTGTACTTTTATTTCGTTTTGTAGTTTCATTTTATTGTTGCCTTAATTCATTAATGCTGTGATCTGTTTGAGTTGTTCCTGAGCCATATACATCGTTTGGTTATTTACGGCCACCTGTTTAACCACTTCTCTGGGTTTATTGCCCAAAAGAGCCGTTAGCTTCTCTTTGGTGATGGCTTTGGTACAAAGCTCAACAAGCCGTGAAACAGTAGTCTCCAGATTTTCAGCAACTGCATTTTGCCGAAAAAGCCTTGAATAAAAACGATTATATTGTTAAAAATTACTTCTGGGAATTTGGTTGGATAACCAATGGCATCTGCATTAAAAATAAAATAATTAAATGCACAAACATTTGTACTAAAAAAATTTTACATTTACACCGTTCTAATTTTTAATGCAGGGAATTTTTTCACTCTGTAAGTGAAAAACCGTTAAAGGGAAAGTCAGCGATTCCTCTGGTACTTTTTTTCAGGTGCTTTGATAGTATTAAAGGGACAATTATTGGGTCTATCACGGATACCAATGGAAAGTAGACCCTATTCAATGTTCATGGAAATGCTACTTTGCAGTTTTCATTTACAGGGAAGAAGTCATAGGAAGTTGTTGTTGGAATCAATTCAACAATTAATGTTTCCAACTGAAAAAACCATTGGTATTGAGGAAGTTATTGCTGTGGGTTATGGAACATAGCGAAAGGCGAAATTACCGTTGCAATTTCAAATTACGTTAGTTGGTGTGACCAGTTAATTGATATTATGTTAATTATATTGACTACTTGAAAATACAGGAGCCTTTTTTCAAAGAAAAAACCAAAAAGAATGTAAATCGTTATCAATTTTTCGTAAGAATTATACTCCTAAGTAATAGTTAAAATATAATGTCGTGTTTTCTGCCGAAATTATTCAGCACATACGATAAGCGTTCTTTGAGATTCTGAAAACAGAGATACGCATCAAAACTAAGCCATTGATATTTGATTCTACGCCACAGTATTTCTATCAAATTCAATTCCGGAGAATACGGAGATAAGAAGAAAATGTAAACATCTTGCTCCCTCCACTCCTGAATTTTAGCTCTGAATTTTTTAGATCGGTGAATAGGTGAATTATCAAGTATCACAATTGTTTTTTTAGTGGTTTGCGCAACAAAATTATCCATAAAACAAATTATTTTATCGGTGTTGAACGTGGATTCAAGTACCTCAAAGTATAACTTGTTTTTACGGGTCATCAGACCCACAACATTTAGAAATTTCCCTTTGGCGGCAGGCAGCAAAATCGGATTTCCTTTCGTTTGCCAGGCGTATGGTACATTTGGAGTAAGTCCGAAATGACTTTCATCGCCAAAGTAAAGATCAATGAATCCGCTATCCTCCAATTCCTTGAGGCTTTCTATTTGTCGTTGTTTTAATTCGAATTCATCTTGTCTACGTAATCTTTTTAAAGACAATCGAGCTCTTTTCCATCTATAGCCCAGTATCTTTTAAAAAATTCTGCAAGGTCTTTTTGCAGATTCTAATATTGTGTTTTTCTTCCAAATGAAGCAGCACATTTTTTAGATTTCTGCTATGAATCTCTAATAATTTAGAGAGCACTTCTTCAAGGCCCTTAAGGCGTGTTTTAACTCCTCTGCCTGTCGTAATTGGAAGAGAATTCAGACCCTCTTTTTCCCACTTATCGGACCAACGCTCGATCGTTCTACGGTCAACATCAAAAATGTTTGCCATGTCGATAATCGTTCGTCCTTGATGGGATAAAAGAAGGCAATGACTACGTTTTCTGATTGTGTTATTAGAGCTTTTGGCACCTTGCTCTAATGCTTCAATCTCGTCTGTTTTTAGTGTTACATATCTCATAATGAGACAAATGTACACATATTATATCATATAAACAAATAAATATGTCATTATATTATTCTTATTACTTAAAATAAAGAATTCAAAATAAAATGACTTTACAGACAGACTCTAATTACATTATTCTTATTATTAATATATTACTAATATTTTAATGATCTATAAAAAAAAATGAGAAATAAACTAATTTTTCAGGTATGTGTTTTTTTTGCATTATCTGGGTTGGTCAATGCCCAGGATAAAAAGTTTACCATAAATGGCAACCAAATTTTAGGTCCGGAATGTTTAAACTTTCGAGGTGCCTGGGAAGGGGGCCAAGCTCCTTGTGGCCAGGATGAACATGAACGTTGGTTGTCTGATGTAACCCATTGGCGCACTGAACGACGTATACGTGTTGCCTATTGTGGTGCCCGATACGAAAATCCCTTTTTGAAATGGACACAATCCAGTTTTATCCAGCCGCAAATGATGGTCGAGGACCGGTACTTTTACGACCCTGTAGCACACCTCTATACGGTAGACAAGTACCTTAATGACCTGGAAAAAAGATATGGTGGTATTGATGCTGTTTTGATTTGGCCAACATATCCAAACATGGGGATTGATAACCGAAACCAGCACGATATGATCCGTTCCATGCCAGGAGGAATATCTGGTGTAAAGCAGATGGTGGATGATTTTCATAAACGTGGTGTACGCGTATTTTTCCCAATGATGATGTGGGATCAGGGAACAAGGGATCCTGGTATACCGTGGACGGAAGCCATTGCAACGCTTATGGCCGAAATCGGAGCTGATGGTATCAATGGTGATACCCAGGATGGCGTTGCCCAGGCCTATATTCAGGCTTCCGAAAAAATTGGGCATCCTCTTGTTTTTCAACCCGAAGGTGGTACAACCTATGACGAAGTAGTTGCTTATAATTTGATGACATGGGGTCAACTCGGTAGAATTCCATACCAATTTGTCCCTGTAGTTGACCGGTCCAAGTGGTTGGAGCCACGCCACATGGTAAACTTGAGCGACCGATGGGCCAGAACCAAAACCGATAACCTTCAATTCGCTTTTTTTAACGGGTATGGGTATGAAAGTTGGGAAAATGTATGGGGAATATGGAATGGTATTACACCGCACGATGAGGAAATGCTACGCCGAATGGCTACCTTGGAGCGTGGCATAGCGAAATACCTTGTCAGCCAGGACTGGGAGCCTTTTTACCCCATGTCAAATTATGGGGTATTCGCAAGCCGTTGGCCAATAGCCGAAAACTCTGTATGGACCATCGTAAACCGAAATGATTACAATATAACAGGTTCACAGATGGAAGTACCTTTCCAGGAGGGCATACGTTTTTTTGATCTTTTTCATGGTATCGAGTTGACTCCGGTTAAAAAGGGGGACAAAGCAATTTTAAATTTTGATATTGATTTAAAAGGTTTTGGATGTATTTTGGCGACCAAGGCTTCGCTGGATAGTTCTACTGTAATGCTGATGGCCACGATGAAACAATTAACCTCCAAGTCTCTTGAAAGTTATTCAAACGAATGGAAGGTGCTAACACAAAAATTGGTTGCCATAGATCATGTTAAACCCTCTATCCAAGCTCCCAAGGACATGATAAAAATCCCTGCCGGAACATTCAATTTTGAAATTCATGGTATTGAAATTGAAGGCTCGTCTTTAGCAGGGGTCGATGTTCAATATCCATGGGAAGATTTGCCTCGCCAATACCACCAGCATACCATGTCTGTAAAATCATTCTGGATTGACAAATATCCTGTAACCAATTCCCAATTTAAAAAGTTTTTGGATACAACAGGTTATCATCCGGTTGATGATTTAAGTTTTCTTCTCGACTGGAAGAAGGGAAACTACCCCGAAGGTTGGGCCAACAGGCCTGTTACGTGGATTTCGCTGGAAGATGCGAGGGCTTATGCCTCCTGGGCCGGAAAACGTTTGCCCAATGAATGGGAGTGGCAATACGCTGCTCAGGGAACTGATGGCCGTGTCTATCCGTGGGGCAACGAATGGAACGACAATGCAGTTCCGATACCCGAAACAAGCCGGGCGTTAAGAGGCCCCGACCCTGTAGATGCCCATCCTGAAGGTACGAGCCCGTTTGGAGTTATGGATTTGGTTGGCAATGTTTGGCAATGGACGAATGAATATACAGATGAACATACTCGCGCTGCCATTTTGCGCGGTGGTTGCTATTATAAACCACAAGGTTCTATTTGGTATTTTCCCCAAGCGTATAAGTTAAACGAACATGGCAAATATTTGTTAATGGCTCCATCAAAGGACCGATCGGGCTGCTTAGGGTTTAGGTGTGCACAAGATGCTGAATAAAAATTAGAGATATTTCCATAAGTATACGGTTATTATCTACACAATTTTAATTGGGTATAATCATCCTGTTCTTTGAATTTGTAGTATTTGTTTTCAAATAGTTGATTTAAAAACGTTTTCTCAAATAGACGCAGATTCAAAGTTTGTAGAATTGTGTATTGGCTCTGTTCCATTTCCAATTTCCTTTTCACAATGGCAGTTAGGATATAACAGACCGCATCCAAATATGGAAACACACGGCATTAAAGCTTGTCCAATAAAAAGAAAATATGAATCATTGATGCTTAATATTTATAAATTGCTTTTATTAAAAACCACATTAAAAACTGACTATGGTAATAATTAATTCTTACTCCGTTGCTATTCTTCTTACGATTATTACAATGCTTTGCTGGGGATCGTGGGGGAATACTCAAAAATTAGCCACTAAAACCTGGCCTTTCCAGCTTTTTTACTGGGACTTTACCTTTGGAATTTTGATTCTGTCGCTTATTCTTGGCTTGACTATGGGAAGTGCTGGATCAGGTGGAAGAAGCTTCATACCCGATCTTTTTCAGGCGAGTCTGCATGCAATATTATTGGCTCTGATTGGCGGAGTTATCTTCAACATTGCAAACCTTCTGCTTGTTGCCGCAATTGACATTGCAGGCCTGGCCGTTGCATTTCCAATTGGAATCGGTCTGGCTCTTGTTCAGGGAGTAATAGTAAATTACATGGGGGAAACTAATCATGGAAATTCGGTGTTGCTATTCTCTGGTGTGGCGCTCGTGGCTCTTGCGATTGTGATGGACGCACTTGCCTACCGTAAGCTTTCAGCCAACCAGGGCACTACTAAGAAAGGGATTGTGCTGTCGCTGCTGGCCGGATTTGCGATGGGATTCTTTTATCGTTTTGTTGCAGATAGTATGTTTAAAGATTTTGGTAATCCGGAGCCGGGAATGCTGTCACCATATACAGCAGTTTTCATTTTTTCCGTTGGAATACTCATTTCGAATTTTCTGTGGAATACTATATTTATGTATAAACCTATTAAAGGTGAACCTGTGAAATATTCCATGTATTTCACCATGGGCACACCAAAATTGCATCTTATTGGTATACTGGGAGGTATTATTTGGGGTATAGGTATGTCGTTAAATATTATTGCATCAGGTACAGCCGGAACTGCAGTTGCATATGGTCTGGGACAGGGAGCTACACTGGTATCAGCTATCTGGGGAGTTTTTATCTGGAAGGAGTTTGCCAAGGCGCCTAAAGGAACAAATATCCTTTTAGCAGCAATGTTTGTGTTATTTGTTGCAGGATTAAGTTTAATTATTATTTCAAAAATTTAAAAGAATGAAGAAAATTGCTGTGATAGGAAGTTCGAATGTGGACATGATCATCAAATCCTCACGGCTTCCTAAGCCTGGGGAAACTGTCGGAGATGGCGCATTTGCAAAAGTCAACGGAGGAAAGGGCGCTAACCAGGCTGTGGCTGCGGCACGTGCCGGGGGAAATGTTGTTTTTATCAGCTGCCTTGGGAACGATGATTTTGCACCGGTTATGCTAAGCAACTTTAAAAATGATCATATCGATACTCAATTAGTTTTTATTGAGGAGAAAGCTGCCACAGGAATCGCTTTGATTCTTGTGGATGCTAATGGTGAAAACTGCATTTCAGTGGCACCAGGAGCAAATTATATGCTAAGCCCTGAACATATCAAAAAAACAGAAACCGTCATTAAAGAAGCTGAAATTATTCTCTTGCAGCTTGAAATTCCAATAGAATCTGTGCTTTTTGCAATCGAACTGGCCCATAAATATAAGAATAAGGTTATTATGAATCCTGCACCAGCCAGAAAGATTGATGATGAGCATCTGGGAATGATTCATAGTTTGATTCTAAATGAGTCAGAAGCTGAATTTTTAACCGGATTACCTGTGGAAACTGATTATCAGATCAGGGAAGCGGCCAAAACATTATTGGAGAAAGGTCCGCAGAATATCGTCATAACGTTGGGAGCAAAAGGTGCATTTGTAAAAAACTCTGACAGGGACGAATTTCTGGCTGGATTCAAGGTTGAGGCAGTTGATACGACTGCCGCAGGCGATGTCTTTTGTGGGGCTCTGGCAGTGGCACTTTCGGAAGACAAATCCATTTTTGAAGCCGTAAAATTTGCTTCCGCAGCTTCTGCTATATCTGTAACGCGATTAGGTGCTCAACCGTCTGTACCATCCCGAAAAGAAATTGATAAATTCCTTTCCCAAAACAAAAATATATTGTGCTAATAAAATTTATTGACGTGGTTGAGAATGGGAAATAACAGAACAATAAAGGTAAACTTCAGATTGGAAGATATTTGTTTGCAGTTAGGTTCGGTTTGATGGAAATGGCAAAGCTTTCTGATTCAGGAAAGCTTTGCCATTCTATATTACAACTCGCGAATCCAGATATTACGGTAACTAACAGGATTTCCATGATCCTGAAGGACGATAGGTCCGGCTCCATGAGGTTTTACAAAATATTCCGGAATGCCGATATATTCAGTAGGGCCGCGCAATGCAACATGATTCTGAACTAAAACACCATTGTGCAACACAGTTACAGTTGGAGGAGTGAAGAAAGAACCATTCGGATTAAAACGAGGTGCGGTATAAATAATATCATACACCTGCCATACTCCCGGACCTTTACAGGCATTAACCAGTGGAGGAAGCTGTTTGTAGAAACTTCCAGCCTGTCCATTCCGGTAGGTTCTGTTGTTGTAATTGTCCAAAACCTGGAGTTCATAAAGTCCCTGAAGAAAGATACCACTATTTCCGCGGCCCTGACTTTCACCTACTACTTCAGATGGAGTACGCCATTCAATATGAAGCTGAAAATCATTAAAATCACGCTTTGTTTTAATGATTCCGGCACCTTTAACTACTGTTGCACAACCGTCGTCAACTTTCCAGCCAGGTTCACTCCCAGCCTCGCTGGTCCATTCCTGAATCAGAGTTTTCCCATCGAAAAGCACAATTGCATCAGACGGGGCATCTTGCGGAGTAGCTCCCGGTGTAATTACAGTTATTTCCGGATCCCAGATTTCAGTCATTTCAGGTTTCATTGGAAAATCGGTTCTTCCCTGAGCAAAAGTTGCAGTAAAACCTAAGACAGCCATTACAGAAATTAATACACGTTTCATTTGATTTAATTTTTAGTTAAAAATATTAATTGATTGTTATTAAGACATTCATTGTCACTCATAATCATTATGTCATTTATAGATATTGTATCTGTCTTTTATCATTGATTGAAAAAATGATTTCAAATCCAGTTCTATATTACCAATTAAAAAAATGCATTCCCAAGCCGGAAATAAGAATGACCAGGCCAGCAATCAAATGCATATATTTCTCTTTGGATTTAAATATTAAAAACGAAGAGCCCAAATGCGCCAGATAGACGATAAACATCATGGTAGCAATGGTTGTAATACCAAAGAAAAGGGCAACTGATGCAATTCCAACGGAACTTCTTTGAACAGCGGGAATGAATAACATCGGAATTAAAACTTCACATGGGCCAAAAACGAAGATGATAAATAAAACCCAAGGAGTTAATTTCGTTTCATCTACCTTTTTCTCCAACCCATGGTTAAGTTGGTGCTTAATCTGACGGATACTTTTGGGCATGAGAAAATCTGGAAGATGATGATGTCCTCCATTTTTCAGGAATTTATAAAATCCGTAAATCGTATATAGCAGGCCAAAAGAAATCAACAACCACTCAACAGTTTCACCCCTGAATCCTTCTATAAATTTCAATTTATTTAAGCTAATTCCTAACGCAATTCCAACGAGTCCAATGACAACAGAACCTCCAACATGTCCCACTCCTGCAATAAAAGTGACCCACATGGTTTTTGGCACGCTCCAGTTTCTTGCTTTACTCAACACAATAAATGGCAGATAATGGTCTGGCCCTAAAGCAGTATGGACGAATCCCAGTGATGCCGCAGTAATCGAAAGCAAAATTATTTCGTTCATATTAAAAAATTTACAATTTGTTGATAAGAGAAGCCTGGCAGGCTGCACCAAAACCATTGTCAATATTTACGACAGAGACTCCGCTTGCACAACTATTCAGCATCGATAACAAGGCTGATAATCCCTGGAAGTTGGCGCCATATCCAATGCTTGTTGGAACTCCAATCACAGGTTTATCTACAAGTCCGCCAACCACACTGGCCAATGCACCTTCCATGCCTGCAACGACAATAATTACCCTGGCATTCCGGATTAGTTCCCATTTGTTGAAAAGACGGTGAATACCAGCAACACCCACATCATATATTGCTTCCACTTTATTATTTAAAAACCTTGCCGTTTCAACGGCCTCTTCGGCTACCGGAAGGTCAGAAGTTCCGGCTGAAACAACGGCAATGTATCCATTTCCGGAAAGCACTTCTTTATGCTTATAAATAATGGTTTTTGCCAATGGATTATAGCGCGCACCAGGTACAACGCTTTTGACAGCATCGTATATTTCTTCGCTGGCACGGGTTGCCAGAATGTCAATTCCTTTAAGATACATCCGTTCAGCTATTAATTTGACTTGTTCAGTCGTTTTCCCTGACGAAAAAATCATCTCCGGTAAGCCTGTCCGGTGCAGACGGTCGGTATCGATGTGGGCAAATCCCATATCCTCAAACCCACTTTTAGTGAAATGTGATAAGGCATCGGCCAGTTCTATCTCACCATCTTTATATTTTTCAAGAATCTCACGGATATCCATATCAGCAGTTTTTATTGACGATTTTTTCAACTTCATTCAGACTGAGTCCATGTTGGGTTGCCAGACTCTTCAGATCATCAAATTCAGGTTTGAACCGGATTTCCCTGCCTTGAAAATAGCTGTATTTTACGTTTATTTTCCCCAACTCAGTTTCAATTTCTTTTTCCTGACGTTCAAGAACCGTTTTTGTAACCGCATATTCCCTCAGCCCAATGGTGGTGCTGTTATTGAATATGATTGCTTTGATTTCCGGTTTAATCCTATTTTTGCAAAGAACGGACAAGGTATTTGCCGGTCTTGACTTTTTCATGATAATTGGAGTTAAAAATACATCGCTGGCGCCGACCTCAAAGAGTTTCCCGAAAAGGTGATCGTACCATTCCGGATTCATGTCGTCGATATTGCATTCCAGCATCCATGATTCTTCCTGCCTTGTATTGTCTGCAATTTTATTGTCTTCCGACAGGTAAACCCTAAGTACATTGGGAACTTCCGAAATATCGCGTTGCCCGATTCCATAACCGGTTTTCTGTATCTGGAAGTCGATCTGATCGGTGAATTCATCCACCGTGGCGACAAGAATTGCGGCACCTGTTGGTGTAGTTGCTTCATGCTGTACCAACCCGGTTCTGACAGGCACATGCTGAACGATTTCAGCGGTAGCCGGAGCCGGAACAGGCATGATTCCATGTGCACATTTCACCATTCCGCCACCCAGTTGAATTGGGGCTGATATGACTCTGTCTACTTTGAGGTAATCTAGGCAAATGGCTGCTCCAACGATGTCAGCGATCGAATCCAATGCGCCAACCTCATGAAAATGAATAGATTGCTTACTGATGTTGTGAACTCTGGCTTCGGCTTCAGCAATCAGGTCAAAGATTTTGATTGACCTGGCTTTGACTTCCGAAGAAAGACTGCTCTGATTGATCAATTCCTCAATATGCCGTAAATGACGGTGCTTTTCATTCTCCTGGTTTTCGATAACCACAGTTGCTTTAGTCCCTGAAATTCCTCTGCGGATGTCTTTCTGAATCTCCAAATGAAATCCTTCAATATTTAATTTCTGAAGTTCAGCAGTTAAAAATCCGGGATCGACACCTAGATCAATCATAGCGCCAAGATTCATATCTCCGCTAATCCCGGCAAAGCAATCATAATACAATATTCTCATATCTTGTTATTTTTCAATTCTGATGTACTTAATACTCTGTTCATTTTCCCGGATACCAAACCTTCTTCATCAATTTCTATACGAACAAAACCAATCTTTTTGATTTCACCGATCACAATATCTTTGACGGAAAGAAGATTCTCCAAATCATCTTTTTGAACTTCAATTTTACCAAAAGTTCCAAAGTGACGAACCCGAACATCTTCAAAGCCATAGCTATTCAAAAGATCTTCAGCAGCCTCAATTTGCCGGAGTTTTTCAAGAGTAACAGCCTGATTGTAAGGAATTCGTGAACTCAGGCATGGACTGGCAGGTTTGTTCCAGTTGGGTAAACCGAAATGTCTGGCGATCTCACGGATTTCCTCTTTATTAACTTTGCAATCGACCAGCGGAGACATTACCGAGTTCTTTTGCGCAGCATCAATTCCAGGGCGATAGTCTCCGAGATCATCGAAATTTGTGCCGCTCAAAATTTCAAAACCGGGGTATTCCTTCGTTATTTCCTGAAGGTCGTGAAACAGATGATCCTTGCAATAGAAACAGCGATTAATCGGGTTTTGACTGTAATTGGAATCCGTTAACTCATTGGTTTTAATGATACTAAGCTGGATATCAAATCCTTCGCAGAACGATTGAGCCAGGTTGAAATCTTTATTCTTCAGGCTCTCTGAATTTGAGATTACGCCAATAGCATGGCCCCGACCCTGAAATTTCCGGGCCAGATAAAGAACTAATGTGGAATCTATTCCTCCGGAATAGGCAACAATGGAACCTTTTCTTTTACTGTACCAAAGCTCAAGGAGATTGAGCTTTTCTTTTAAGACAGAGTTAAGTTCATTCATGTATGATTTTATTTAGAATTATTGGATTTATCAAGTGAAGCTCCCAAATGCAAAGCACGGGGCTTCGGGATAAACCCAAAAATATAGTCTGGATGCCAAAATTATCAGTCAGATATTCATTACCATCGTATTAAATCTTAGGCAGCACCCACGGTGCGCGGTATTTCGGAACCAGAAATTTATTGGCTTCATCATCGTTGATGAATTGATTGTTATCGGCATCCCAGTATAAACGACGGCCTGTACGCAAGGCAATGTTTCCTAAATGGGCTATGCGTGCCGTATTTGCTGCAATTTCGATGCTGGCATTCAGGTTGCGATTACGGTCTTTTACTCCTTCAATGAAATTCTGCATGTGAAGGTCAAGTCCTTTTCCGCTACCTTTTTGCAATTCAACTCGTTCAATAAGGTCCTTTTTGTTTTTTTTCTCCGGAATGACTTCCCATCCATCGCGGTCAACAACCAAAGTTCCGTTGTTTCCCACAAATCCAACGCCATGGTTTCGTCCGTAATATCCACCATCAATACCGGTTCCGTGGTCCCAGAGAAGTGTATGCCCGTCGAATTCGTACAAGGCCTGCAAGGTATCTGGAGTTTCAGCTGCATCGTTTGGATAAGCAAATTTTCCGCCCATGGCCATAACCGATTTAGGTGCTTTGTCGCCCATTCCAAATAAACCGTAGTCGATGATATGAACGCCCCAGTCGGTCATCAGGCCACCGGCATAATCCCAATACCACCGGAAGTTGAAATGGAAACGGTTTGGATTAAAAGGACGTTTTTTAGCTGGTCCGAGCCAGAAATCGTAATCAACGCCTGCCGGAACTTCGCTGTCAGGTTTTACCGGAATCGGTTCCATCCATCCTTGGTATGCCCAGGTACGCACGGTGCGTATTTTACCGAGTTTCCCGGACTGCACAAAATCGACAGCCGCTCTCCAGTGCGGGTCACTGCGTTGCCACATACCCACCTGAACCACCGTTTTGTATTTGTTGGCAGCACGTTCCATGATGTTAATTTCTTCGATGGAATTGCCCAGAGGTTTTTCGCAATATACATCTTTCCCGGTCAGGCAGGCTTCAACCATCGGCAAACAATGCCAGTGATCAGGAGTGCCGATGATCACCACATCAACATCTTTGTTTTCGAGCAGTTTGCGGTAATCGCCATATAGTTTTGGTTTGAATCCCTGTATTTTTTCGGTGTCAGCAGCACGCTTTGCAAGCACATTGCTGTCGACATCGCAAAGGGCAACGCACTCAGTGTTTTTTTGACGAAGGAATGCAGAAAGATCGGCAAATCCCACTCCGTTAACACCAATTACGCCGCATCGCAGTTTATCGTTGGCTCCGATACAGGCACTTATCGGAATCGGCATCGCAGCAGCAAGGCTTAGCCCCATAGCCGCAGTAGTTGTACTTTTTAAAAAAATTCTTCGGTTCGTTTTCATGGATTATTAAGATTTTCTAATAAAAACACAAGTATTTAGATAAAAGATTAAGTTAGCAGTTATACCAGAAACCTGGAATTTAGAATTTGGAACTATTTAAACGGAATCCATTTCACGTCATCGTTGTAACCAGATTCGACTACTGCGTCGATGAATTGCATGCCGCGGATACCATCTTCAACACCCGGATAATCGAGCCATTCCTGTCTGGGTTCTTCTCCGTTCATTTTGGCATGAAGTGTTAATGAAAAATTACGGTAAATATTGGCGAAAGCTTCCAGATAACCTTCCGGATGACCTCCCGGTGTACGGGTGTTAGCAACAGCAGCCGATCCCATAAAACTTGTTCCAACACGGTAAATCTCGGTAGGTTTGCTGACCCATTTGGCAATCAGGGTATTGGGTTCCATTTGTGCCCATTCCAGTCCACCTTTGTCACCGTAAACACGAATTTTCAACGCATTTTCTTCTCCGGCAGCAATTTGGGTTGCAATCAGAACGCCTTTGGCGCCATTGTTGAAACGGAGTAAAACTGCTCCATCATCATCAAGTAATCGACCGGGAACAAAAACGTTCAGTTCAGCGCACAGCTCAGTGGTTTTCAAACCGGTAATGTATTCTGCCAGATGATGGGCATGGGTACCAATGTCACCCATTGAACCTGCTTTTCCCGAACGCTTCGGGTCTGTTCTCCACGATGCCTGTGCATTTCCGGTATCTTCCAGTTTTGACGATAGCCATCCCTGTGGATATTCGACATATATTTTGCGAATTTTTCCCAATTGACCTTCGGCAACCATTTGTTTGGCCTGTTTTACTGCCGGATAACCAGAATAGGTGTGTGTGAGGGCAAGCAACAAACCTGTTTCCTGTAATTTAACCTGAAGTTGCAATGCTTCATCGAGGGTAAAAGTGATTGGTTTGTCGATGACCACATTGAATCCGTTTTCGAGAGCCATCATGGCCGGACTGAAATGTGCGAAGTTTGGCGTGACAATGGTTACAAAATCCATCCGGTCGCCTTCGGGCAATTTTACTTCATTTTCAAACATTTCCTGATAGGTTTTGTAAACCCTATTGTCAGGAACGTAGTATGATTTTCCGGAGGAAAGTGAAATCTCAGGATCTATACTGAAACAGCCACAGACGAGTTCAATTTGTCCGTCCATAAATGCTGCCAGCCGATGAATAGCCCCGATGAAAGCATCACTGCCGCCACCGACCATTCCCATTCGTAATTTACGGTTCATCATATTAGTTTATTTTAATTTGTTTATACTTTTAGTTTTTAGGTTTATTCGGATGGATAAATTAGAAAGCTTTTTCGCATGAAGCTGTTAAATTGTCATAAAACACACCAGGCCAGAACGGTCTGGATTATAAAACACAAACATTCTTCATCGAACTTCTCATCGAACTAAACCTTGCCGGTAAAACGATTATTTTCACCACATATCTTCTTAATCTTAACTATCAACTTCAACCCAGGGTTGTGGTTTTTCAAAAGCACACACTATCCTTAAAATATATTCTGCTGCTTAAATTCCTAATGATGGGAAGCTTCTGATATGCGTAAACCTGATTCATATACATGGGAAAGAAGTACACAGACACAATTATTTGAATTATGTATTTCATTAACATTAAAATCATATTAGTTTTAATCAAGGTATTTTATCGTTTTTAAAGTTTCAATTTTTTCATTTTTAAACATAATAGCAAATAAAATAAGCAATATAAATGTTCCGATTGAAGTTACCTCCCAGATTTTGCCCCAATTATAAATCCTTGTATTATTTATTACTACAGTAAATATTTCAATAATTTGTCCACTTATAAAATTACCAACAAGAAGGCCAATACCGAAGGTTACAAAAAAAATAAAACCCTGGGCCTGTGCTTTCAATTCATCAGGTGCATTTTTATCGATATATATCTGCCCACCAAGGTAAAAATAGCCGAAAATAAGTCCATGTACAATTACTCCAATAAAGTAAAGCCAGAAAATATTTTGTGACGCCCCAAAATAAAAAGAAGCATAACGGATGAGCAAGAAAAACATGCCTGTAACAATAGTATTTCGTAAGCCAATTTTTTTAATTGCAAACGGAACTGTTATTAGAAAAAGCATTTCAGCCAATTGGCCTAAATTCATCATAATACTTATATGCTCTATTTTTTTGTCAAGAAGAAATTCAGAGCAATATGACCAATACATTGAGAATGGTATCATGGATAAAAAAGAGAAAATAATAAAAACAGCAAAATTCCTGTCTTTCATTAACTTAACAGTTCTAATACCTAAAGCATCGATTATCGACCTACCCTGATTCTTCATTATTGGAGGTGTATCCGGCAAAGTAAGATTTTGCATTGAAGCAATAAAACTTACTCCTGCCCCGTAAAAAAAAGGTAAATTGGTGCCATCAAACGGGATGTTTAAGAGGTGAACTGTCACAAGGCTGAATATACCAGAAGTTACCCACCCTATTGACCCAAACACGCGGATGCGGGGGAATATTTCAGGAGGAGAATGCTTCATAGCAATAGAACTGGTCAGGCTCCATGTAGGCATGTGGAAAAACATGGCTGCCAGCAAAAAGGCAAAAAGCCAGTTTGGATTGGTTGATATTCCCGCACAAACGAGAAAAATACCCGTAAACAGATTCAACATTGCAAGCAATTTCTGGCTTGCAAAATAACGGTCAGCAACCATCCCGATTATGGGCGAAACCATACACCCAATTGCCATAGAGCTCAATATTAGTGATTTAGCCACAGTGCCAACATTCATATTGGTGAGATAAGCGGCCAAAGGCACCCACCAAACGGCAAACAGCATATATTGGAAAAACATCATTAATCTCAATTTTACTTTCATGTTTCACATTTTTTTTAAAAAAATAAGGTTTATAATTATTCAGTGAAATTCAAATTATTGGTATTTGCATTTAAGGTAAGGCAAAAGCGACATAACTATCTCCGGGAGTTGCACCAAGTTTAACACCTCCGCAGGCTATAACAATATATTGCTTTCCGTTAACTTCATAGGTGCTTGGTGTTGCAAAGCCAGCAGCCGGCAAATGGGTTTCCCAAATCAGATGGCCTGTACGTTTATTGTAAGCTCTGAATTTCCTGTCTTTTGTTCCGGCGATAAATAAAAGGCCACCTGCTGTAATAACCGGACCACCATAACTTTCTGCTCCAGTTCCCTTAATTCCCTTTTCAGCCAATTCCGGATACTCACCAAAGGGAATTTTCCATACATATTCTCCTGTGTTCAAATTAATGGCATTAAGAGTTCCCCATGGTGGACTTATTGCAGGAAGTCCTTTGCTATCAAGAAACTTAGAGAAAAGACTTACTTTATATGGAACTTTTGAGTTATTTGGATTGTTGCCTAGTCCGGGTTCTTTTGTTAATTTGTTCTTCGCTGATCCTTGTCTCGTTTCTTCTTTACCAAAAATATAATCTATTACAGCTTTTTTTTGGTTTTCGGAAAGCATGGTAAAAGCTGGCATCATTGCTTTTCCTCCAGATATGATATTCATGGCAAAGCTCTCAGATCTGCGCTTTTGAATATCCACAAGTGAAGTAATATTCATTTGTGGATTTCCCTTCCGTTCTGCACCATGACATGCAACACAAGAATTAAAATAGACATTCTTTCCTGAAAGGACTCCATCGTCTTTTTCATCGGATTCTGCTACTCCTAAAGCAAGTAACCAAGCCATCTCATTACTGTTCACATATAAAATTCCTTCCGGATCAACAGCTGCTCCACCCCATTCTGCTCCTCCGTCAAGACCTGGAAATACCAATGTTCCCTCGAAACTGAGGGGCGTAAATGGATTTCCTGATCTGCTTTTCCTGAAAAGGTCAAGTAACTCCGCCTTATTTTCAGCGTAGGGACTTAAATCCGATTCAGTGAGCGTTTGTCTTACATACGGCAAAGGTTTTACCGGGAAAGGCTGTGTTGGCCAAGCTTGCTCACCAGGAACAGTTGAAGTGGGGATTTCCCGTTCTTCGACTGGAAATAGTGGCTTACCGGTAACTCGGTCGAAAACGAATACCTGTCCATGTTTGGTTACCTGTGCAACTGCATCTATTTTCTTTCCATTTTGAGTAATAGTAATCAAATTTGGTGGTGCAGGCAGATCTCTATCCAGAATATCATGATGAACTAACTGATAATGCCAAAGCCGATGGCCTGTTTCTGCATCAAGCGCAAGAAGACAATTTGCAAAAAGATTGCTGCCCTTTCGGTTGCCGCCAAAGTAATCAAAAGCAGCAGAACCTGTAGGTATATAAACAATGCCCCTCTCCCGGTCTATAGCCATTCCTGCCCAGTTATTCACCCCTCCAATATCCGTATTTTTATAAGCATCCTTGGGCCAGGTGTCATAGCCATATTCATAGGACCAGGGGATGGTATAAAACACCCATTTCAACTCTCCGCTACGGGTGTCAAATGCCTGAATGCGTCCAATTGCAGCATCTGAACCTTCTGAAACCCGAAGAGGCATGATAATTAAATCTTTATAAATGGTTCCGGGGGAAGTTGAAACTACAAATTTATCTTTTGCGGATTCGCCCAATCCTGCTTTCAGACTAGTTCTGCCTTGTTCTCCAAATGACGAAATCAGTTTTCCATTCAAGGCATCCAAGGCATAAAGCCAGGAGCCCTTTGTGTAAAAAATGCGTTTGTCTTTACCGTCTTCCCAATATGTAATTCCTCTGCTCATATTATATCTGACAAACTTCGCCGTATCTTTTGCTCTCCATATCTCTTTCCCGGAAGCAGCATCAATAGCAAATGGAAAAGTTTTTGCAGTCATCCCAAACAGAATTCCATTCACAATAATGGAATTGCATTGCATTTCGCCCGAATCGCGGGTATTATAAATCCATGCAACTTTCAACTTGCTAACATTTGAAGTATCAATCTGTGAAAGTGTTGAATAATGATTACGGCCGGGTCCACCCAAGTATTCATTCCAATCTTTTCCGCTTTGCAGATTGTTGTTATCTGTTGGTTTACATGAAAATAACAACATATAAAATAAAAATATTGAAGTAATTATTTGCCTTTTCATCATCCATTAATCGTTTTTAATTTGAGGATAGTACTAAGGAATCCCTATTACAAATCATTAATTATCTAATAGTCCTTCAACCATACTTCTGAATCTGCTCCTGTCTGACTTGCATCCGAAAAGGGTATAAGGAGAATTTCCTTTGACTTTCCCTGTTTATCTTCAGTCATTAAAGAATAGGCCTGTTTCCCAATCCAATTTCCTGGGAGGCTTTTTACCGGATGAAATAAATTAAGGCCTGTTTTGTCTGTAATCCTCATAACAAGAGAATCAGGATAAATAGCAGGATTCAGGGATTGGTCCAGCGCAAGAACCTGAGGTCCCCTTTTTAGGGCTATTCTGTCCGGATAACTTTTGCCACCGGGAAGAATAACAGTAGGAATATCAAATTCAATCTTTAATTTATCGCCTGGCTTCCAATTCCTTTCAATGGTTAGAAAATTACCTGGCAAACCTTTGTACTCAATAGTTTCAATAGTAGCTGTGAACCGGGTCGTCCATGAAGGCACTCGAAAGCTTATCGGGAAAGTCGCTGTGTGCTCAGGAGAAATCGTGTACACCATACGCCCGCTATCAGGGAAACTGCTTTCGGTAGTAATTTTAAAAGGAATGATTTGATTTGTTCCGGAGATAACAGTGTCAACAATTATTTCTGTTTCAGGCAATAACAGGGTTGGAACACCTGATCGTTTTCCGTAATTAATCATTGGTATCATCGAAATACCTCTGGGTATACTGGAAAGACAACAAGTAATCTCACAGGAATAGGGCTTTTTATCTTGCAGCGATGTATAATAACTCACACAACCACTCTGTGGATTTTCGGCACCCAGCAAATGATTATAAGCAGTTTTTTCTAACTGGTTATAAAATTTGCTATCACCAGTTAGTGCAAATAACTGGTAATTAAGTTGAAACCATGTTGTAGTTACACATCCTTCACCCATGTGATCGTTAGCGCCGGCCGGCAATACATGTTCATCCCTGAATAATTCATATGAACTGGCAGTACCGGTAATATACAGGCGGTTTTCAACAATATCATTCCAGGCAATGTTTTCAGCTTTGTATAATTTCTCATCCCCTGTGAGTTTATACAATTTGATAATCCCTACAAGGTTCGACAATAATTCGTATGCTTTACCATTGGCGACCTTATTTACTTGGCCATTCTCCAATAAGGATTTTACGATCCCTGGTCCATCTGGATGGTCATATGAACGGATTATGTAATGAGCAAATTCGAGATATTTCTTATCACCAGAAAAACTGTATAAATCGACCATTGGATCCAGCACACTGGTTGATGCCAAGCCGACATGCGTTCCTGAAGTTACAATATCCCTCTGACCAGGATTATCTCCGAAAGTTTTGCACAACAGATTCCCGATACGCTTTGCAGATTCCAGTGCTGGCAAATATCCCGTTGCTTTGTAATAAGCCAATAAACCAACCAGGTTATACTTATGTGACCATACATCCCAGTTTGTCCAGTATTGATCGGGAGTATAAGTTCCAAGGTAACCATCATCCTTTTGGGTATTCAATAAAATGACCAGAATGCGATCCATTTGAGATTTTAAATAAGGATCATGGGTATAGCGCCATGTGTTGCTCGCAGCATCAAGGTATTTTCCAACATGTTCGCCAACCCAGTTTTGCTTGCCGGGTCTGTATTGATAACCGGCCAGTATTTCCTTTTCATCCACTTCCAATAGTCGTTTACTCAAATTGATATCCAGCCTTTCTCCCAATAGACCGCCTATTTTCTGACTTTCAAAAGGAGCCGGGATAAAAAAATCCTTTATTTTATTTTCAACGACCACTGAAGGTCGCAAAGAAACTGGTAAATGAACATCGGTTAATGAACTTACAGTTATTTCTTTTTCTATAAATTCTTTTGTTCCTAATTCTTTAAAAACAGCAGAAACGTGGTAAATATTAGATTGAGGCCTATCAAAATTAAATGAGAATATATTGGAGGAATCCGTGTTCTTATGGATCGTGACTACTTGTTTTTGAGATAAAAGTATCGCTTTTAAAGAATCAGTAATCTGAAACAATAATTCACCCTTATAATTCTTGTTGCCAGAGTTATTGAAATTAATCGTGAATTCATAACCATAAACATTATTGGTTTTCACAGGCTTTATATAGGAATCTCCAATTTTTACATAATCTTTGAAAGTAATTCGGTAAGGTTCATAGATATATGGACCAGTATGCATTCCGCCATTCCTATTCGGCCCATAGACACGAACAGCGATGTTATTCTCAGCATCCCATATTATCTGGTCTGCTTTCACGAAATAATTTCGGGGTTGCCCCCATCTCCCGTCAAATGGAGAGAAACTTCCTGTGTGACCTATGAGTTTCCCATTCAGGAATGTTTGGTCAGCATCCTGAATCTGTCCAAGGCTAAGTTTTAAATATCCTGCATTTTTTACAGCAGATTTTAATCCGGATGAGATGAAAACTTTTTTCCGGTACCAGGCGAAACCCGAATAATCATAACCGGCATGGGCCCACCATAATCCGGCTTTTATGTCATCCCAACCTGAATCGTCATACCGTAGTTCTGCCCAACATAAGCTGTCACCTGTTTTAAATTTCCAGTCTCGTGAAATAACCGTAACCTGGCTATACAGCGATGTATGAATCATTACAATCAATAACAAGATAAGAACAGGAGCTTTATTCTTTAATATTTTATTCATTATAAGGTATTTTAAATAGTAAACAATTCATTTAAAAAGGATTATCCTTCATTTAATTTGCAGATCATGATTTTATAAATAGCATCAACTATTCATTCATTTCGTTTGCACAAATTCATTACTTCTGCTGTTGATTAATAATCTCTTTAAGGGAATAAGCGCTTTTTCTCCATTTCTTATCTCCACCTATAAGTGCCCATATTGCAACCTGTTTAACCTGTACTGTATCTCCTTCAACTTTTTTCCCATAATATGCTTGAGGTTTATAACCATCTTCAAATTCATCCATTACCACCCATTGAAACACTTTTGCACAACCTTCTATGGATAATGCCCTTGGATATAAGTCTTTCATCCAGAAAGAACACAATGAATCTTCACGGATTGTAACCGAATGTTTCATAATTTCATCGCCGGTATAACATGGCTTAAGGTTAAGATCTTCATGTAGATGTGATTTATTATATTCCAAAAGCATTTCGTCAAGAGCCGAAATATTAGGAACATTTCTATAATAATAATTTAGTGAGCCGACTATGCCCGAGGTGCCAAACCATCCTGTTTCGGTAACCCAAAACTCTTTGGTCTTTTCACCATGCTTAATCATAAGGTTTCTGAAATTTTGCATTTCTTCAATTTCAGGACCGGCATCCGAATTAAATCTTAAATAACCCCAGAACGAATAAAGATGATAGTTTTGAATGTCGTAGTAACCTCTTGCAGCATCCCAAAAATCTTCTTTATTCCCAATCATGGGCAGATTGTTATAAGCGCAGGGAAGCACTTTTGAACCCGGATCTATTTTTTTTATAATTTTATACGACGGTTTAAGTATCTTTTCAACGTATTCCATAACTGATAGTCCCTTGTGAAAACTTTTGGGTTCATTAAGTATTTCCCAATAATCAATTTTATCTTTATACCGTTCTACCCATTTCTTGACGAAATTTTCAAGGTACTCAGGGTGTGTGTTAACAACCTTCACCAATGATTCTCCGGCCCAGAAAGGAACGGGCGGGCTGTCAAAATGTCCTCCCAGTGTGGCGAGAATATGAATTCCATCTCGATTGCATTTTTCAACAATTTTATCGTAAACAGTCCAGTCAAACACATCCTGCTCAGGTTGAATGACAACCCAGGAAAAGGCAATACGGGTCCATTTCACACCAAGTTCATTATACTGGTTTAAAATCCATTCCCAATCGTTCATGAAACTATAATGTCCGGAACGATTCAAGTCGGGACGAATAAAGTTTAACCCAATGCCATCTTTGTAATCTATCACTGGTAAGATTTTGTTTTTAACTTCTTGAGCGAATATACATTGCACTGCAAGCACACAAAGAAACGAGGTAATTAATTTTTTCACAGCTTAAATTTTAGGTTTTCATTTATGTTTTTTATACTTAAATAGCTGATGTTGAGTTAAATTAAAACAAAAAATGGATTTCAATAATTTAAGGGTCATTGCAATGATGAAGGTATTTCTTTCATTAATTATCATTGGTTTTTATATATTCAAAAGCGCCAATATCTGCACTATTCCCTGAAGGTACAGGCTTCTTGGAAAAATCTAATTTGTATCCAAGATCCTGACCTGCGTCAATTGCCGGACTTTTGGATCGTAAACGGAAATCAGACTTTTTAAAATTGCGGAATAAAGGATTACCAATAATTTCCCCTTCCCCAGCTGGCTGTCCTATCGGATTGTTGGTTTTTCCGGAGGGAACGAAATACAGGTTATTTTCATGCAATTGATTAAAATTTTTAGCATCGTATGCTCCTCCGGCAAAAACCTGAAGACTATCAGCGAGAACGAAAATGTTATTCCGCACAACATAGCCGTCGTTTTTAAAAGTGAACACCACGTTTACTCCTGAATTGGCTGGTCTGGTCCTGATAATGGTGTTATTTTCAATCCTTGAATTGTTACCTTCCCAAAAGAATGCAAATTGCTGATAATCATCACTTATATTGTAGGAAATATTGAGGTTTGACCCAGAATTCGTAATTTCAATAAAACCTTCGTTTGCCTGACTAAAATTATGGTGAATGTATATATCATGAATATCACCACCAGAATAGCGGCTATCTAATTCGATGAATCCACCATCAGCTCCGAAAGTTCCACCTTCACGTTTATAATTGATACACTTGTTATTCGATATTTCAGTATTGGAATTTGCAATTACTATTGCAATTGGCCCCCACAAAGGATCCCACAAAACCCTGTTACAGTCATGAATGAAATTTGAATCAGCTAGGTTATCTTTTCCATTTAAGTATATTGCGATCGGACAATCCTCAAATTCACAATTCTTTACCGTTAAAGATTTTGCCTCAGTAGTTTGATAAACGGCACCCACCGACAAAACTTTTTTGTCTATCCGGGTTCTTATTTCTTCATTTTTCCAGTAATCTTCCACAATCACCGGATCATTTAAAGTACAGCTTGCAGTATGAACGAATTTCAGACCGTTAATTATTACATAGCTAGCACGCACCTGGATTACATTGCCATTTAAATTATTATAATCAGGATTGGTAAATACCGGTGCAGGACCCGAACCATAGATACTAAAGATAATTGGATGGCTATCAGAACCAGTGCCATTAATAGTAAAGCCTCCGGTAAAGTTCGATGTACACGCGAATAAAACTTGATCACCCGGTTTAAAAAGCATGCTATTTAAGGGTTTCAGTGTTTTCCATGCGGAATTTTCAGAACCGGTATTTATATCAGATCCATTATTGCTATTTACATAATATGAAGATGATAAGGCTTGAAAATTATTGATGAAAAGTAATAGTAATATCAACAAACTCTGTAAACTCCTTTTCCCCGATTGAATCGAATTGTTTTTCATTATAAACACGACTTTTTTTAATATTTCTGAATAAGTGAAACCACCTTAAATTAATTCTACCAATCTGATTTGAAATGATAAGTTCCTGAACCCACTTCAAAAACTGCATACTTTTCTTCCATTCGTAAGAATTTCAGCTCTTTCAGATGATCAATTGCCTGATTGCCTTCGGTGATACTTTTTCTGTTTTTTGTCGGAATGAAAACCGTGGCTGTCGAATTTCCCGGAATAGTCACATCCATAGAAACAGAACCTGATTCTTTTCTCCAGGCACTTTTTATGAGTCCTTTTACAGACTGAAATTCCCCTTCAACAAAATCCAGTTCATTGATGATATAAGGACGAATGATAAATTCGTTAAAGCCAGGTCCTTGGGCATCGGGCCGGATACCTGAAAGATATTTATAAAACCAGGTATCAACCGAACCCATCATGGGATGGTTGTGTGAGTTCATTTCTCCACCGGTTTTATTTTCCCATCTTTCCCATAGTGTTGTAGCACCATTATCCAACATATACCCCCAGCTGGGATATGTTGTTTGGGTAACAATTTTATATGCAACTTCCGATTGCCCGTTTTCGGTCAACATTTCCAAAAGGTATTTTGTACAAAGGTTCCCTGTTGTCAGATGGTAATCGTTGGCTATTACATCCTGCACAAGATTCGCAGCAATCCGCGACTTTTGTCCCTGCAATTCAATGCCTAGAAATAAAGCAAAAGAGTTTGCTGCCTGATTGTTGGTGCCATAACCACCCAGTTTTTCATCCCAATAGTTCTGATTAAATGCTGTTTTAGTCTGTTCTGAAAGCATATTGTATTTTCTGGCATCTTCTTCCTTGTCGAGTATGGTTGCCATTTGGGCTATCAGTTTTGCATCGTAATACAAATAACCAGTTGACATTAATTTCCCGGGAGTGAATTTTGAAACTGCCCCAGAACCAATACTACCAGGAGTGCCAAATTTCATTGGCGGAGACCAATCCCCATAATATGAATAATTAACAATGCCATCTTCTGTTCTGGATGCCAGGTAATCAACCCAAGCTTTCATCTTGTCGTAATTATCTTCAATAATTTGAGTATTCCCATAATACTGATAAGACATCCATGCTAAAAGAAGGTAACTGCTACTAACCGGGTCGGCCGGTTGACTCCCCCATTTAAACGGTGCAGTATCGGCGATGGCCCCTTCACTGTTTTGGGTATCTCCAATATCGAGAATCCATTTATTATAAAACGAAGGCAAAGAAAAATTATAAAGTGCCTGCTCAATTCTGACTGTCATATCGTTAAGCCAACCCATTCGTTCATTACGTTGAGGACAATCAGTTGGGATACTATGAAGGTTGCTAGCTTCGGTGGACCAAACCATCCGATGAATACTATTTAATAATTCGTTGCTGCACTTAAATTGCCCTGAACGGTCTACAGATGACCGGACAACCTTAATCCGGAAATTTTCTATTAGAGGTTGACCCGGGAAGCCTTCAATCTGAATATAACGGAATCCGTGATAAGTAAATGAAGGCTCCCATTGTTCTTCGCCGTCTCCTTTCAAAATATAAGTATCTTTTGCTTTAGCGGCTCTTAAATTAGCCTGATTAACCGTTCCGTCAGCATTTAGTGTTTCGGCAAATTTTAAAGAAACCGCAATACCACTTTCTCCTTTCACTTTTAATGAAGCCCAACCTGCCAAATTCTGGCCGGCATCAATAACAAAGATGCCGGGTTTAGGTTCTTTAATGCTTTTTGGTACAAAGGAATCCACAACTTTTATTGGTTCCATCTTTTGGGCAACCAATTTCCCGCCTGGTGGATCAACTATATTAGCCATTACCCAACCCGAAAGGCGGTTGGGGGTTGAATCTATATTTTTATAACCCGGCATTTCCCAGCATGAACGCTCAAGGCGGGCATCGTAAACTTCACCGTCATAAATACTGTTTTGAATAATTGGTCCTGTACTTACAGTCCAAATCCCTATAAATGGTTCATTCCCAGTTTTGATGGTTTCTATAGTTCCATCAGTATAAAATATTTCTACCTGAAGAAGTAGTTTAGGTATTCCGTACCAACCACTACCAACCACAACACCAATGGCATTTTCACCTTGTTGAAATTTTTGGGTGACATCGTATGTCGTATAAAGTACTTGCTTGCTATAATCGGTTGCTCCAGGATCCAACACATTGTCACCAAGATGGATACCATTAATTGTAACTTTATTGTAACCGATTCCTGAAACATAAAGCCTGGCTCTTTTGATTACTTTTTCAACCAGAACTTCCTTCCTAAAATACAATGCTTTCCCATTCCATCCGGGAGTCATCCCAATCCACCTGGCCTTCCAATCCTCTTCATGCAACAAGCCCATTTCGAACCATGCAAGTTCATTTGAAACAGCTTCGTTGCCAGCATTGTCCCAAATCTTTATTTTCCAAAATACTTTTTGTCTGCTTTCAAGTCGGGGACCACCATAAATAGTTCCTACCGATTTTGAAGATTCAATTTTCCCACTGTCCCATATTTTAGGCTGTCCTTCTTCAAGATTTTCCAGAGACTCAGCAGCCCAAATTTGGTAAGCAACTTGTTTCACCCCTCTTTTTGATGCTTCTATCCGCCAACTAAGTTGGGGCTTTTTGACATCTGTTCCCAACGGATTATTAATATACTCACATTTCAAATCTAAAACCCGCAATGATATCCCTTCGTTACTCCTATTACTTTCAGCAAATGAGGAGCTACTAAATAAAAATATGGCTAAAATTATTTGACCTAAAATTAAAACCTGTATTCGTTTTTGATTTTTCATTTCATTTAAATTATAAAGTTATATATGCGGTTTTCTATTTTGGAGAAACTATTTTCATTCGTTTGTGCCCTAAAAATCCATACCATGAAACATATAAATGACAGCACATTATTACCACAAAAGAATTCTGTAGTCCATAAATATCTGCCACTAAACCTTGAATTGGTGGTACTAAAGCTGCACCCAATATTGCCATTATCAGCAATGAAGAGCCCTGACTTGTATAATTGCCTAATCCACGAATTGCAAGCGTAAAAATATTAGACCACATTATTGAAGCAAACAAACCAATTCCTATAACACTCCACATGGCAATTTGACCTTTGGTAAAAAAGGCGAATGCCAGAAGGATAATAATAATTAAAGAAAATACCCCAACTGTTTTCCCCGGGAGTGACTTTCCTAACCTGAATGCAAGTAAATTTAATAACATCAAAAAGGCATAGATCGCCGTGATTCGAGTTCCATGAGAATAGGCTATTACACTTAAAGCAACAATAATTATGGCTGTCATCAATAGGGTTTTCGTAACAGTTTTTATTCCACTAAAAGATACGGCTCCCAATAGCCTCCCAATCATAAGTCCTCCCCAGTAAAAGGCGACAAATTTGCTGGCCTGATAAGGACTTAGCCCTGAAATATATTCCAATCCAAAAAAATTGATTAAGAGGCTTCCTGTTGCAACCTCTGCACCGACAGCCATAAAAATAGCAACTACTCCAAAAACCAATTGTGGATATTTAAATACACCCAGGCCCTTTTCTGGCGAATCCTTTTTATGAAATTCCGGAAATGGAGTGGCTTTTACGACGATTGACAACAGAATAAATATACCGGCAAAAAATAAATAAGGTATTTTTACTGAACTGGCGTCTAAATTAGTCCTATTAAAAAAGTATTCAAAAATCAGATATCCCCCAAATAACGGGCCTATTACAGTTCCCAGAGAATTTACACCTTGGGCAAGGTTGAGTCGGGATGAAGCGGTTTCTTCATTTCCTAAAAGGGCTGCATATGGATTGGCTGCAATCTGTAAAAGGGTAATACCTAGCCCAAGGCAAAATAATGCCCCAAGAAAAAACATATAACTATGAAAAACTGTGGCAGGGTAAAACAAAGAACAGCCTAATCCTGCAACAAAGAGCCCAATCGACATGCCGTTCCTATATCCAATCTTAGAAATTGGATCGCCCTTTTTTACCGAAAGAATAAAATACAGCAAAGAACCAATGAAGAAAGAGCCAAAAAACGAAAACTGGATCAACAAAGCCTTAAAATAGCTCAACTCAAAAACTGATTTCAAATATGGTATGAGGATATCATTCATTGAAATAATAAATCCCCATATGAAAAATAACCCGGTTAATACAGCAAATGAAAACTTACGGTTTTGATTTATTTGGGATTCCATTTTCGTTTCAGTGATTGAAAACATATTATTTTATTTAGATTCTAGTTAGATTTAATGTTAAGTTAAATGTCAATAATTATAAACCAATGGTTGTAATACAATATCTGCCAATTCAAAACAATGCCATTAATTACTTCTGAAGAAGTCATTGAAAAACAGGAGTTGGTATTTAATTGCATTGACCCAATAATCCCACTCATGAGCTCCAGGACGGACAATAAAATTGTGAGGGATATTTCTTTCCAGCATTTTATTGTGGACTCTTAAGTTTGCATCGTAAAAAAAATCATCGGCACCACAATCAAAAATAATTTTCATTGATTTTCCATCTAATAAGTAGATCAAATTAATTACGGTATTCTTTCCCCAGTTATTTTGGTTTTCAGCATAAATACCCAATCGCTTTGATAAATCCCAGTTATTTGGGAAGGGACGAATGTCTAATCCCCCGCTCATACTGCCGGCAGCGCCCCATATATCCTGATGCCGGAACGCCAGGTAAAATGCACCATGACCTCCCATACTTTAACCGGTTATTGCTCTTTTGTTCCGGTTGGGAATTGTGCGATAATTAGAATCTATCCAACTTACAAGCTCACTGGAAATATAAGTTTCATATTCCATCGTAGGATCAACCGGACTATCGAAGTACCAGCTGGTTCGACCGGCATCGGGACAAACAATTATGAAATTGTATTTGTCTGAATAATCCGTGAGGTTAGGCACATGTCTCAGCCATTCCGTATAATCATTTCCTGCGCCATGAAGCAAATAAAGAACGGCAAAACCGTCCTTTTGCTTTGTATATCTATCGGGTGTAATGACAATGGTAGGTACGGATTTATTCAAGCATTTACTCTGAATATAAATCGTATCAACTTTTGCTGAGAAAGCATTTGTAATGAAAGTGAACAGCAAAATAAAGAATATCAAATTCTTCATAAAAATGAATTTATTGTATTTCTCTACTTAATTAGTTTTCTTAAGAACCTTGACGTTTCTACTGCATCATTGAGTTTTATCAAAGTCTCAATTTCATTATAATATTCATCTACAATCGATTCATATTTCTTAACCCACAGGATGCTTTCGGATATGGCATCAACAGCATCTTCACGATAAGGATATTGGTCCATGGATAACCAGCCTTTGTAACCGGTTTTCTTTAGCCAGAAAAGTAATTCAACATACACCACGGAATGAACAGTCCCTACAATCATGTCATCGTCCCAATTGCCATGGTTATCGTTAAAATGCATGTGATACAGCAGATCGCCAGCTCTTTTAGCCAGCACAACTGCCTCGGAAACGTTTTCCCCGGCAATAAAAGAATGGCCGGTGTCTATAGTTATACCCACATTGCTGCACTGCGTTTCTTTTGCTGCCAGTATAGTATCTGCCATGCGGGCATGATAAGAAAAATTGCGCGGTTCTTTAGGTTTGTATTCCAAAGCAAACTTTAGACCTGGAAATTCGGTGGCCAATTTCATGGTGCCCTCCTTTAACCATTCACGCTCTTGGTCATAATCTGTGGAGAGAAGATAATCGTATCCATCCTGACCCAGCCAGAGGTTAATCAGCTTGCAATCAATTTCAAGTGCGACCTCGCTCATCTGTCGCAAATAATCAATGGCTTTCTGTCGAATTGCAGGAACTATGCTGGTGATGCTTCCTTTGGCATAGTCCGGGTCAGTAAATGTATCCGGGATAATTGAGGAACAAGCTACGCCATAATCATTGAGCCTTTTCTTCATTTCCCTCACATTATCGGGACGAATATCCCAGGTACCTACAAGTTCTATCCCTTCAATAAAAGGAATTTTTTTAACAGCCATTTCCAGCATTTCTTCTGAAGTAGGATTGCTTTTATAACCTTTGCAAAACCTGTCGCAAGTATTGCCCAGGTTGCCTAAAATAATCGAATATTTATTATTCATAGCTATTGAAATTGATGGATGTTTTTCTCTATTTAAAATATGCGGAGTTTTAAAAACTCCATAAAAACTTATTCATTTTATTGTTTCTCTAATTTCTTTTTCCCATCACCAGAGGTGTATGCAAAAGAGGAAAGTCCTGCAGCGTTTCTGGCTGCAATTCTGTATTCATATTTATTTGTTTCAGTTGGTAAATCATAATCCAGCATGTCGTCCTGGGTTGTAGTGATATATCCCCAGAACTGCCAGTTGCCACCA
>Ga0209386_1000156_pt1 | contig 34541 bp, 29 predicted proteins | sample NGEPertwo_FD_184510 | JGI IMG/M metagenome (GOLD analysis project Ga0209386, IMG submission 184510) | Arctic peat soil microbial communities from the Barrow Environmental Observatory site, Barrow, Alaska, USA - NGEE Permafrost154B-two... | ecosystem: Environmental > Terrestrial > Soil > Wetlands...
CCACTAGAGGGCCATTTTCTTGGCACCTGGGCCCGGCAATTGCCCCGCCCCGCGAGACTCCCTACATAGGGTCCGAGGAACCACCAACCGGCAGGGCCTATTGGAAACTCCGTGCGTCAATATTTGCCTGCTCGACGACATTTCAGGGCTCTGCGTCGGCTGCGGCCGCACAACGGGCGAAATCGCGGGCTGGGCCAGCATGACGCCCGACCAGCGGCGTGCCATCATGGCGATCCTGCCCGACCGGCTGGAGCTTTTGGAGGGTCTGGCAGAAGCGGAAGGTTCGCGCGCGTGACCACGTGGCTCGCTCTGTTCATCCTCGCGCTCGGCGCCATGATGCTGGTGAGCAACGAGACCGGCATGATCGCCGGGCTCGACGCCACCACCTTCGGCTATGCGGCCTTCTTTCTCGCGCTTCTTGTCTACGTTGCCGGCGGGCTCGTGACACGTTATGCCGGAGGCGCGAGCGCCATGTTCCGCGATGCGGTGACCTGGCTCGCTCTCGGGCTCGGCCTGGTCACCCTCTATGCCTATAAGGACGAGCTGACACCGATCGCCGCCCGCGTCGTTGGCGAGCTTCTGCCGGGCACCGCCATGACCGTCGAGCAGAGCGCCGGCGGCCTCACCGAGGTGCGCATCCGGAAGCGTCTGGACGGGCACTTCACCGCCACCGTGGAGGTCAACGGCAAGGAGATCTCGATGATCGTCGATACCGGCGCGTCATCCATCGTGCTGCGACCCGAGGACGCCAGGAAGGCCGGTATCGATCCGGATACGCTCACCTATCGGATTCCCGTACTGACGGCCAATGGCCGCACCATGGCGGCCCGGGTCCGTCTCAACGAGGTCGCCATCGGCCCCCTGGACCGCGCCAAGGTCGAGGCCCTGGTGGCCAAGCCCGGCGCACTCACCCAGAGCCTGCTCGGTATGAGTTTTTTAAGCCGCCTCCGCTCCTATGAGTTTTCCGGCGATTTTCTAACGCTGCGCGGCTGATTTCCGCGCGGCGCCTGCCGTCATCGGAGTGAGACCGCGTGCGTTCAGCCACCAAACATATCCTGCACGAGGGGATGCTATGGGGCGCGGCTGCCTTGGCCGTGTTCGCCATCGTCTATTTCTTCGACGATCTCAGGGCTGCCCTGGCACCCCATACCGACCGCATTGCATCGGCCACCAAGTCGATGACGAGGGAAAGGGACAGCGCCTCTGGCTTTTCGGACGAGGTACGGCTTAGGGGCAACGGCAACGGTCATTTCGTCTTCGACGCCACCGTCAACGACCGCACGGTGACCGTCGTAGCCGACACCGGTGCCACATTGGTGGTGCTCACCTATGAGGACGCCAAGCGGGTCGGCCTCTCCCCTTTCAGTCTCGACTTCTCCGCCCGCGTCCAGACCGCGAACGGCATCGCCCTTGTCGCGCCGGTAACGCTCGACCGGGTCCGGGTGAAGGACATCACCCTGCGCGACGTTCCCGCCGTTGTCGCCGAGAAGGGCGCACTTTCGACAAATCTCCTCGGCATGAGCTTCCTTGGCAGGCTGAAAAGCTTCCAGATTCAACGTGGCGAGCTCGTGCTCGTTCAATAGCGGCACGGCCGCCCGTCACACGACCGGCACGCCTCCGGGATGCTTGGCCTTGTCCTCGGGCTCCACATGGATGGTGACGACCGCATCCGGCACGTCGGCTTTGATCGCACCCTCGATCCGATCGCAAATCTCATGCGACTCGGCAACGCTCATGCTGCCCGGCACGACCAGGTGAAACTGTACGAAGGTGGCGCGCGCAGCATGGCGCGTGCGGAGGTCGTGTGCCTCGAGCGCGCCTTCGGCGCCCGACGAGATTGCCTGACGAATCTTTTCGAGCTCGTCGTCCGGGACCGCCTCGTCCATAAGTCCGCCGATCGACTGGCGCACGAGCACCCACCCCCACCACAGGATGTTCAGGGCGACCAGGACAGCCATCAGCGAATCGAGAACGAGCCAGCCCGTGGATGCCACCAGCGCAACGCCCACAAGGACGCCGAGTGACGTGACCACGTCCGTCAGCAGATGGCGCGCGTCGGCCAGCAAAGCGGGCGACCGGCGTCTACGGCCGGCCCGGAACAACACCAGACACCAAACGCCATTGATGACCGTCGCGACGCCATTGATCCCGAGACCGAGAAGTGGCGCTTCAATAGGACGCGGATCCAGGTAAGCGAAATAGGCCTTCTGCAGGATGGCAATCGCCGCCACGACGATCAGCACGCCTTCCAGAACCGCGGAAAGATATTCGGCCTTGTGGTGACCGTAAGGGTGATTGGAATCCGGCGGACGGGCACTGAGGCGAACGGCAAAGAACGCCGCGAGGGCTGTCGCGACGTTAACGATGCTCTCCAGCGCGTCGGAGTAGAGTGCGACGCTACCGGTTAGATGATAAGCCGCGTATTTCAGCGCCAGGACGAGAAGGCCGATGCCGATTCCCGAAAGTGCGAGCTTGATCACCTTCTTCATAGTGGCCAATACGGTGCTTGGTGGTGAGATGACGCGGGTGCCGACCCCGCGATGGAGGACAGAGTGGCTCCTAGGGGTCTAGAACGCGCCATGCAAGCGCTCTCTTTTCGATTGCAACTCGCTTGCATTAGGAGCGATGCATAAAGGGGTCTGCTTCAGGAACCTCGCGGCTCTCGTCGCGCTTGTTATGTACTGAATTAAGCCCAAAACGCAAAAAAGCAGGGGGGAGAATGTTCCCGAAACCGCGCCAAGATCTCGTTCCCAACACCGCCGAGTTCGAGCGTCTACCCTTGGTCAAAGTGACCGGGTTCCGCGAGTACGACGCGCGCTGGCTCTACCCGCAAGAGATCAACCTGCTCGGCATGGAGGCGGTCGGCCTTGGCCTCACCACCTTGATGCGCGAGCGTGGCGTGCCGGTTCGCATCGTGGTCGGTCATGACTTCCGCTCTTACTCAATGGCGATCAAGGCCGCGCTGACCACCGGCATGCTCGCCGGCGGCGCCGAGGTGCACGACATCGGCTTGGCCCTCTCGCCCATGGCCTATTTCGCGCAGTTCGAGCTCAAGGTCGAAGGCGTCGCCATGGTCACCGCCAGCCACAACGACAACGGCTGGACCGGCATCAAGATGGGTTTCGAACGGCCCCTGACCTTCTCGCCCGAGGATATGACGGCGCTGAAGGACATCGTGATGAACGCGAAGTTCGCGCCCTATCACGACGGCGCCCGTTACATCTACGTGCCGGACCTGGCCGAGCGCTACATTGCCGACTTACTCAATCGTCCGAAACTACGCCGCCCGTTGAAGGTCGTGGTGTCATGCGGCAACGGCACCGCCGGCGCCTTCGCGCCGCGCGTTCTCGCCGAGATCGGCTGCACCGTCATCCCGCTCAATTGCGACCTCGACTACAACTTCCCGGCCCATAACCCGAACCCGGAAGATATGGCCATGCTTGACGCCACGCGCGATGCCGTGCTCGAGCACAAGGCCGATCTCGCCCTGGTCTTCGACGGCGACGGCGACCGCTGCGGCGTGGTCGACAATACGGGTGAGGCCATCTTCGCCGACAAGGTCGGTGTCATGCTCGCCCGCGACATCGCCGCGCAGAACCCCAACGCCCATTTCGTCGCCGACGTGAAATCCACCGGTCTGTTCCAGACCGATCCGGTGCTCAAAGCACACGGCGCCAAGACGGTCCTGTGGAAGACCGGCCATTCATACATCAAGCGCTACAGCCACGAGACCGGCGCCCTGGTCGGCTTCGAGAAATCGGGTCATTTCTTCTTCAATCCACCGCTGGGCCGGGGCTATGATGACGGCCTAGTCTCTGCGCTCGCGGTGCTCGATATGCTCGACCGCAACCCTGACAAGACCCTTGCCGAACTCAAAGACGCCCTACCGCGCACGTGGCAGTCGCCCACCATGTCGCCCCATTGCGCCGACGAGGTGAAATACGACGTGGTCGAGCGCGTGGTGAAATACTTCGAGGATGTGGCGGCGCAAGGCGGCACACTCGCCGGTCAGAAAATTCGCGAGCTAATCACCGTCAACGGCATCCGCATCGTTCTCGATGACGGCACATGGGGATTGGTGCGCGCGTCGTCCAACAAGCCGGAGCTGGTGGTCGTGGTCGAGAGCCCGACCTCGGAAGCGAATATGCGCGCCATCTTCGCCGAGATCGATGCGGAGCTCGGCAAGCAGCCGGAAGTCGGGGCGTATAATCAGAAGATCTAGGGCGACGAGGATGCGATGACTGCAACAGAACCGTCAGATCTCTGTCGCAAATCTGCAAAACGAATCTGCTTCCTTGCACGCCTGTTATGATCAATATCGATTACACAAGCGTCGTCTTTGCAGCAGGCCTCCTCATCGGCCTCACGCTCGATTCCCTGCTGCTGCGCACCCTCCTCGCACCGCCCTTCCGCATTTGGCCGACGCCGGCACCGGGAAGCTGGCAGAGCCTCACCTTCTGGGGACTGTTTCGCAGCGGCATGGTGCTGACCTTCGTTGTCGCCGTTCTCGATTGGAACGCCACCCCGCTGCTCGATTGGACCCGCTTCATTGTCGGGCTGCCGCTCGGCCTCGGCGGGTTGTTCATCACCGTGTGCGGCTATTTCAATCTCGGCCTCGGCAACACCTATTGCGGCTCGGACGGCCTCGTGAGCCACGGCCTCTACCGCTTCAGCCGCAATCCGCAATACACCGCCTCGATCGTTGGTCTGATCGGCCTGTCGATCGGCGCCAACTCGATCCTCACCATCGTGCTCTCATGCGTGATGACCGGCGCCTATGTGCTGATGTCCTTGGTCGAAGAGGACTGGCTGAAGCAGCACTACGGCACGACCTACCGCGAATATTGCGAGCGCACCGCCCGCTTCCTCGACGTTCAGGGTCTCATCCTCGCCATTGGCGATCGCAAGAAACCGTCCCGCCAAGCGGGCTGAGCCCGGCGCCCCACGCGCAGCGCCGGCAAAACGGAATTCGTCATGACCGGGCACAGGCTCGGATCGAAACTCAAGATCCGCGCTGCCCGTCATGACGAGATTGGTTTCAGCCGAACGCGGCCGCCGCTACTCGGCGGCCACGGCGCGGTAACTCTCACCCAGGACGATGCGGCGCGCCTGCTCCAGCACGGCGATGCCGGCGCCATCCAGGTGGGCGTTCTCGGCGATATGGCGGCGAAATGCCCGGGCCCGGGGCTGCCCGTGGAACAGTCCGAGGATATGCCGGCTCATGGAATTGAGCCGGACCCCGCGGGCAAGCTCGCGCTCCACATAGGCCATGAACTGATCCAGGACTTGGTCCCTTGTGGGCGGCGGCTCGTCTGAGCCGTAGAGCGCCCGATCCACCGCAGCCAAGAGATACGGATCGGCATAGGCCGCACGGCCCAGCATCACGCCGTCGACATGCTCAAGATGCGGCGCGGCCTCGGCCAGCGAAGCGATGCCGCCGTTGATGACGATCTTCAGGTCAGGCCGCCGCGCCTTCAAGCGATGAACGCGGTCATGGTCGAGCGGCGGCACGTCGCGGTTCTCCTTGGGGCTCAAGCCTTGCAGCCAGGCTTTGCGCGCATGGACGATGAAAATGGTGCAGCCGGCATCCGCCACCGCGTCGATGAACCGGTCGAGACCTGATTCGGCGTCCTGGTCGTCGATACCGATGCGGCACTTGACGGTGATGGGCAGCGACGCGGCCTCGCCCATGGCGCGCACGCAATCCGCGACCAGCGCCGGCTCAGCCATGAGGCAGGCACCGAAGCGGCCCGACTGCACCCGGTCCGACGGGCAGCCGATATTCAGATTGATCTCGTCATAGCCCCAGTCCGCGCCGATGCGCGAAGCCTTAGCAAGTTTGTCGGGATCGCTACCGCCGAGCTGGAGCCCAACCGGATGCTCGGCCGGATCGAAGCCGAGCACGCGCTCGCGGTCGCCATAAAGCACGGCGTCGGCCGTCACCATCTCCGTATAGAGGAACGCGTGCGCCGAGATCAGCCGCAGGAAGCTGCGGCAGTGGCGGTCGGTCCACTCCATCATCGGCGCGACGCAAAAGCGGTGGGAGTCAGATTTCAAAGACTTACGCTCGTTGCTCGGATTCTATCTCTGAACATGGCGCTGCGGTGCAGCAGTGGCAAGGCGGGGCTAGCGAGCCTCGCCCCAATTGTAGATTGCCTTAAGCACGGGGACGAGCTCGCGCCTCTTTTCGGTTAGGAGATCTTCGTAGCGCGGTGGATGGCTCTCAGACCAAGAAGACGTTCTTGGTCTGGCTGCAGTACTCCTTACAGGTGCCTGTGGAAATCTAAGATTTTTACTTCGCCGCTGCATCGCGAATCGCATTAGTTTCTTCTGTTGGGGCTAGATGCGGACCTTAGCGGGGGCTGGGGGGGATGTTTCAAAGACTATTGCTATTGTGCTTCCTAACGGCATCGCTTTGCGGATGCCTAGGTCACAGCACACCACCACCTAGCCTGCTGGCACCGGCGGATCCCGAATTTCAGCCAACCCAAGAGCAGCTCCGTTCGCTAGAATTGGAACTCTCACGACAGGACGAACCCAATGTCAAACTCACCGGCTCACAGGTTAGGTGACATCGCGATGCAAGTCATTTCCTCAATCAGGGAAAACCTCATCGCTTGGTCGGTGGGGTCAGCACTCGCGGCTACAGGGAGCTTGGGCGTTGGCTACTATCACTTCCTGAAGGAAACGGTGATTGAGGACCAGCTCCAGTCTGCTAAGGATCACAGGTCAGAAGGTTTTCGGATGTTCCAGCAGGGTGAAACGGCGTTGGCGCACTTTCGCTATGGGCAAGCCGCCGCAGTGCTTAGAACGCTTGCTTACTGGGGCAGTCGCGAAGCTCAATTCGAGCTGGGGAAACTCCTGTGCGTGGGCTGGGGCGTTCAAAAGAACAAGAAACTCGCTACCGAATATTTACGCCAGGCGATCCTCACCGATGACCAACGGGTACGGTTGGCTCAAAATAAAGAACTCGGTGAGTGCTTGCCCGAAAGCCAAAAGACTTAGTCTTTTCCACTTCTAAGGCGCCTCCGCCGCCTCTTCCCCATCGGCTGCTGGCTCAGGCTCAGGCGGAAGGGGCGGCGCCACCGGATGCGGCTTTGAGTTCATATAGGCCGCCACGTCCCACGCCTCCTGCACCGTGAGCGTGGGTTCGCGATAGTCGACGCCTAAGGGCATATTGGAGCGAATATAGGAGGCGGCGTAGGCGATCTTGCCCATGCCCGCGCCGCCGTTGTAGCTGCCTTCCCCCCAGAGTGGCGGAACGGCATAGCCCACCGCCGGGCCCGCCAGCGTCTCTCCTTGTCCGTCCGCCTTGTGGCAGCTGGCGCAGTGCTGGGCGTAGACCGCTTCCCCGCGCCGGGCGTCGGGCACCGCCGTCGGAAAGGCGATGGGCATCAGCCCCATGCCGGGCACGCGCACGCCCTTGGGCGTGCCCTTGCCGACGAAGACCATATAGGCGACGAGCGCTTGGATCTCGCGACTGTCATCCGGCAGCGGCCGGCCATTCAGGCCAAGCTCGATGCAGCCATTGATGCGCTCGCTGAGGGGGAGCACCTGATTGTCGACCATCATCGGGAAGGTCGCGACCGTGGAGACGAACGGCGCTGCGAACGGCTGCAAGCCCGCTTTCAGATGGCAACTCTGACAGGAGAGATCGTTGCCCCCGAACGCCATGTCGGGGGTCTCGGCGCTCTTGCCTATATAGCGCGGGGTATTGACGATCAGATTCATGGCCGTAGCGGATCAGATCGTTCTCCGGCCCCGGACCGAGCGTGGAGACATCGGCCGCGTACCAGTTGGCCTGCTTGTCCCAAAGCAGGTATCCGGCGCCGAAGCCGGCCACGGCCGCTAGCGCGATGAAAAGCTCGATGATGAGAGTCCGCAACCTTCGCCCCCTAAGCCGACCGGCTCTTTACATTATGCTAGGCCCTGATGTGCCAGGCATGAATCACTATATGAGGATTGAACCTCTAGGGTTTTGAAAGCATGACAGAAGCCACATCCGCCGACGCCCATCTCGCCACCGACCCCGTGTGCGGCATGAAGGTCGACCCTCATGCCGGCAAGCCCACCCACGACTACCACGGGCACACCTACCATTTCTGCTCCGACGGCTGTCAGGCGAAATTTGTCGCGGATCCCGAGCGCTATCTGAACAAGCAGGGCGAGCCGGAACCGGCACCGCCCGGCACCCTCTACACCTGCCCCATGCATCCCCAGATCGTGCAGGAAGGTCCCGGCCCCTGCCCGATCTGCGGCATGGCGCTCGAGCCCATGGGCGCGTTGCCGGAGGATGCCCCCAATGAAGAGCTGATCGACTTCACCCGGCGCCTCCAGGTGGCCGTGCCGCTGTCGCTGATCATTGCCGGCATCGACATGAGCGCGCACGTCTTCGGCGTCGATCTTCTGCCGTTCCTGCCGCCGCAGGCCGAGCAATGGCTGTTGCTGGTTCTTGCCACCCCGGCCGTCTTGTGGTGCGGCTGGCCGTTTTTCGTGCGCGGCTTCGCCTCGCTCCGCTCGGGCTGGCTCAATATGTTCACCCTGATCGGGCTCGGCACCGGCGCGGCCTATCTCTACAGTCTCGTCGCCACCCTCGCGCCCGGCCTGTTTCCCGCCTCCATGCGCGACGCTCACGGCCTGGTCCCCGTCTATTTCGAGGCGGCGGCCGTCATCGTGGCGCTGGTGCTGATCGGCCAGGTGCTCGAGCTGCGCGCCCGCGAGAAGACCGGCGGCGCCATCCGCGCCCTGCTCGATCTCGCGCCCAAGACGGCACTCCGCGTACTCAAGGACGGCAAGACCGAGACGGTGCCGCTCGCCGAGGTCAAGGTCGGCGACGTCTTGCGCGTGCGCCCGGGTGACAAGATCCCCATCGACGGCACCGTGGCCGAGGGCCGCAGCGCGGTCGATGAATCCATGCTGACGGGCGAGGCCGTTCCCGTGGAGAAGACGAAAGGCGATGCCGTCACCGGCGGCACCCTCAACGGCTCGGGCTCCTTCGACATGCGCGTCGACCGCACGGGCGCGGAGACCACGCTGTCGCAAGTGGTCAACATGGTCGCCGACGCCCAGCGCTCCCGCGCGCCCATTCAGGCCCTCGCCGACGTGGTCGCCGGCTATTTCGTCCCCGCGGTGATCGCCGTGGCGGTCATCGCCTTCATCGTCTGGGTCTTTTTTGGGCCGGCGCCACAGCTCGCCCATGCTCTGGTCGCCGCGGTCAGCGTGCTGATCATCGCCTGCCCGTGTGCGCTGGGGCTCGCCACGCCGATCTCCATCATGGTGGCCACGGGGCGCGGCGCGCAGGCCGGCGTGCTGGTGCGCAATGCCGGCGCGCTGGAGCGCCTCGCGGCGGTCAATACGCTCGTAGTCGACAAGACCGGCACATTGACCGAAGGCAAGCCATCTCTGAGAGGGGTGGAGGCCGCGAAAGGGTTCGATGAGAACGCGGTGCTGAGCCTCGCCGCGGCTTTGGAGGCCGGCAGCGAGCATCCTCTTGCGGAAGCGATCCTGCGCGGCGCCGAAAACAAAGGTCTCAAACCGGAGAAGACCCAAGACTTCGAGGCCATCACCGGCCAAGGCGTCAAGGGCCGCGTCGGCGACCGCGACGCCCTTCTCGGCAATGCACGCCTGATGGAGGCATCCGGCATCGATGTGGCGCCGCTAGCTGAAGCCGCCGAGACGCGGCGCAAGGACGGCGAGACCGTGATGTTCTTGAGTGCCGACGGCAAGCTCGCCGGCATCGTCGCCGTGGCCGATCCCATCAAGGAGAGCGCTGCGGAATCCATCGCCAAGCTGCACGCTCTGGGGCTTCGCATTGTCATGGCCACCGGCGATAACGAGACCACGGCGAAAGCGGTCGCGGCAAAGCTTGGCATCGACGAGGTGCATGCGGGACTGAAGCCCGAGGAGAAGCTGACCCTGATCGAGGGCTTGCAGAAGAAGGGCGCCGTCGTCGCCATGGCGGGTGACGGCATCAACGACGCACCGGCTCTGGCCAAGGCGGATGTCGGCATCGCCATGGGCACCGGCGCCGACGTGGCTTTGGAGAGCGCCGGGCTGACGCTGCTCAAAGGCGATCTGCGCGGCGTGGTGCGCGGCGTCAAGCTCGCCCGCGCCACCATGCGCAATATCAAGCAGAACCTGTTTTTTGCCTTTTTCTACAACGCTATCGGCGTGCCGGTCGCCGCCGGCGTGCTCTACCCCGTCGCCGGCATTCTGCTATCGCCCATCGTCGCCGCGGCGGCCATGAGCCTGTCGTCGGTCTCGGTGGTGGGTAATGCGCTCCGCCTGCGCCGGATCGATCTCGATTAACCGAGATCGCGCGCGCCGCTTTAGATCGTGACTGGCGGTCCGTCTATGACGATGCCGATGAGAAGCACAATCACGACGATCAAGACAAATCCTCCGAACAGCCCGCCAAAGAACAACAGACGCCGATGGTCCTTGTCCAAGGCGAGCTCAATTTCTCTCGCCCAATCGCCCGGATAGTCTCGTCCGGACACCTGATGGGAAGGCCGGGAGGACGACCGATCTGGTCTTGTTGTAGTCATTGAGTCTCCGATTTGCTGTCTAGCCGACAATCCCCAGCACGATCGCCAGCACGGCAAGCAGCACGAAGCCGCCAAACAAGCCGGTCAGAAAGACCACACGCGACCATTTGGACTTGAGGATAATCTCGCCCTGCCGCGCCTTCTCGGCAGGATAGGCCTGCGGCGGCATGCTTTGTGCGGGGCGTGTTTCGGCCTGGGCTGTGCTCATAAATGGCTCTCCTACCTGAGGGGTGTAGGGCTAACGCGCCGGTCGGCCTTCCGTTTCATCCTTGGATTTAGGCCTTGGATTCAGGCCTTGGATTCCATGGCCAGCCTCGACAGCCGCCACGGTTCGGACTAGGCATTGCCCGCCCAGCCCTCTGAAGCCACGGGAGAGGATTGATCTTTCCGCCATGAACGACTCCAGCCGCCAAACCAAGCTCCTCAAGGACTATGCACCGCCCGCTTATCTCATCGAGGAGGTCGCGCTCGACGTGCATCTGGCGCCCAAGACCGCCCGCGTCGCCTCCAAGCTCAGAATGCGGCCGAACCCGAAACTGGCGCCCGGACAGAAGCTGGTGCTTGCCGGCGAGGATCTAACCCTCGAGCGCGTCGCCCTGGACGGCAAGGACCTGTCGCCCGGCGAGTACGCGCTGGCCGACGGCTCGCTGACCATCCCCCATGTGCCGGCACAGCCCTTCACCCTGGAAGTGGTCACGCTATGCGATCCCGAGGCCAACACGGAGCTGTCCGGCCTCTACCGCTCGCGCGGCACCTATTGCACCCAGTGCGAGCCGGAAGGCTTCCGCCGCATCACCTATTTCATCGACCGGCCCGACGTGCTCGCCGTCTATACGGTGCGGATCGAGGCCGACCGCGCAACGACGCCGGTGCTGCTGTCCAACGGCAATTTGATCGAGCATGGCGACATCCCCGGCAGCGACCGGCACTTCGCCGTGTGGCACGACCCCTTCCCCAAGCCGTCTTATCTCTTCGCCCTGGTGGGCGGCGACCTTGCCTCGGTGCATGACAGTTTCACCACGGCGTCGGGCCGGAAGGTGTCTCTCGGCATCTATGTCGAGCCCGGCAAGGAGGACCGCTGCGGCTGGGCCATGGAGTCGCTGAAGCGGGCCATGCGCTGGGACGAGGAACGGTTCGGGCTCGAATACGATCTCGACGTGTTCAACATCGTCGCCGTCAGCGACTTCAACATGGGGGCGATGGAGAACAAGGGGCTCAATATCTTCAACGACAAACTCGTGCTGGCCCGCCCCGACACGGCAAGCGACGCCGACTACCACTCGATCGAAAGCGTGATCGCCCACGAATATTTCCACAATTGGACGGGCGACCGCGTCACCTGCCGCGACTGGTTCCAGCTCTGCCTGAAGGAAGGCCTCACCGTCTTTCGCGACCAGGAGTTCACCAGCGACGTCCGCACCGGCCCGGTCGAGCGCATCATCGATGCCCGCATGCTGAAGACCCATCAATATCCGGAGGACGCCGGCCCCCTCGCCCATCCCGTACGGCCCGCCTCATATATCGAGATCAACAACTTCTATACGTCCACGGTCTACGAGAAGGGTGCCGAGGTCTGCCGCATGTTGCAGACGCTGCTCGGTCGCGAGGACTTCCGCAAAGGCATCGATTTGTACTTCGAGCGCCATGACGGCGAGGCTGCGACGGTCGAGAACTTCGTCGACGCTATGGCCGACGTCTCGGGCCGCGACCTGTCACAATTCATGCTGTGGTACACCCAAAGCGGCACGCCGGAGCTCGCCTGCTCGCTGGACTACGACCCCCACGCCAAGACAGCAAAGCTGCATGTGAGCCAGGTGGTGCCGCCCACCCCGGGCCAGACCAGCAAGGAGCCGATGCTGATCCCGTTCAAAGTGGGCCTCATCGGCGCCAATGGCGATGAACTGCCGCTCAAGCTCAATGGCGAGACGCTCACCGATGGGCTCCTCGAAGTGACCAAGCGCGAGCAGGTCTTCGAGTTTCACGACGTGCCCGCGGCCCCCACGCCCTCCCTGTTGCGCGACTTCTCGGCCCCCGTGCGCCTCACCACCAACCTCGATTCCAATCAGATCGAGTTTCTGATGATGCATGACAGCGACCCGTTCAATCGCTGGCAGGCAACCCAGACCTATGCCGGCAATCTGCTGACGGCGGCGGCCCGCAACAGAGATGCCAGCCAAGTGACGGGCAAAGAAGCAACCCGGCTTGCCCAAGCGCTTGCCGCGACCGCCAGGGACGACAGCCTGCTGCCGGCCTATCGCGCCGAGACCCTTAAGCTGCCGAGCGAATCCGACATCGCCCGCGAGCTGTCCCGCAATGTCGATACCGACGCGGTGCATACGGCCCGCGATGCCTTGCGCGCCAAGATCGGCGGCACCATCGGCGACACACTCTCAGAGCTCTACAGCTCGGCCACCGCGTCTGGTTCCTTCTCGCCGGACCCCGAGAGTGCAGGACGCCGCGCCTTGCGCAACGCCGCGCTCGATCTGCTGGTGGCGACCGGTGCGCCGGACGAGATCGCCCGCGCCGAGCGTCATTATCGCGAGGCATCGAACATGACCGACGCCATCATGGCGCTCTCGATCCTGTCCCATCTGCAATCGCCCATCCGCGATGCGACGCTTGAGCATTTCTATGCGCGCTGGGAGGACGAGCCGCTCGTTCTCGACAAATGGTTCGCCGTGCAGGCGCGCGCAACGCGACCCGATTCCGTGGAGACCGTTCGTGCGCTCCTCACCCACAAGAAGTTCTCCCTAAAGAACCCCAATCGCGTGCGCGCGCTGATCGGCAGCTTCGCCCAGGCCAACCCCTCCGGCTTCAATCGCGCCGACGGTGCAGGCTTCGGGCTGCTGGCCGAGCAAGCGCTTGCGATCGACAGCTTCAACCCCCATGTGGCCGCTCGCCTTCTCGGCGCCTTCGAGAGCTGGCGCACGCTGGAGCCCGGCCGACAGGCCCATGCCAAGGCCACTCTTGCGGATCTCGCGGGTCAATCCCTGTCCACGGACAGCTACGAGATCGTCACCAAGACCCTTGGCGACGGGTAGAGTCTTAACCTCTGTCAACGGGTTATTAACCGAATTTCCACAGGTTTCTCTGGACAGACGCATTGATCGTCGATTCCATGGTCGGAAGCGATTCGGAGATGCGGCAACTTCTCCGGAATACGACGCGGGAGAAGTAAGGGGGACCGAATGGCGCGGGCGCGTTCTGCGCGAGGTGAGGGAGTCTTTTCTATCGCGGGGCCGCAATGGCGGGACCTGCGCGCGGTTGTTGACCGTCACCTCCCATCGACCAAAATCCTGCGCCGCTTTGTGCCCATTCTCTTGATCGGTTTCGGCGCCGTGGCCATCGCTGGCTTTGCCTATCAAATCGGCAACGGCAAGGATGCCGCTCTTCAGTCGGCGGAGCGGCAACTGGCCCTGATCGCCGACGTCACCGCCTTGCGCCTTAAGGACGGGACGCTCAGCTCCAGCGCGGATTGGCAGAGCGCGCTCGCCGGAAGCCTGCCGAAGGGCGCGACCAGAAATGGCCGCACCGCCCTATTCGCCGACGCCGAAGGCAACATTCAGGGCCGCGCCCCGATAAACAGCCCCCATACCGGTAACCTCCTCAACACTCTCGGCCCGCAACAGCCCCTGACCATCATGGGCGACGATGCGGGCGTGCTGCGCATCACCCTTCTCGACGGCACCGACGCCATCGTCACCGTCCGCAACGTCCCGCAGACCGATGCGCAAGTTGCGTTCGTCCAGCCCGTCAGCGGCGCATTGCGCGAGTGGCGGGGCGACGCCTTCGTCGAAGTCACGCTGCTCGTGTGCGCCGGCCTCGTGCTTGCGCTGATCGCCGGCGGACTTTGGTACCTCGTGCCATCCGCCGCCCGCGAGGACGGCGATGCCCTGTCCGAAGAGCTGACGGAGGCTCTGCCTGGCTGCGGCGTCTGGCGCTGCAACCTCGCCCGCGGCCTGGTGCACTGGTCCGGGCCGATGTACCGGCTGCTCGGCCTGGAGCCCAGCACCGAACCCATGCCGTTCCGCACTCTGTCCAAGGCGCTGCACCCCGACGACGACCTGCGCGCCGAGCTAGATCGCCACCTACGCGAGGGGCTCTCACTCTTCGATCAATGCTTCCGCCTGCGCCATGCCGAAGGGCATTGGGTCTCGCTTCGCTTGCGCGGCCACATCACGCGCAGCGTGACCGACAGAGAGCCATATCTGACAGGCATGGCCGTGATCGCCGGCCCGGATGCGGCGCCAGGCTCTCCCGACGCCAATGCCAGACTGCGCGATGCGGTGGAAACCATCTCCGAGGCCTTCGTGCTATGGGACAACCAGAACCGGCTGGTGATGTGCAACAGCAAATACCAGCAGTTTCACGGCCTGGCCGACGACATGGTGCAGCCAGGCAGCCCCTATGACGAGGTCATCGCCGCCGCCTCCGAGCCGATCGTCTCCAAGCGCATCGCCGTCGCCGGCAGAGACATCAACAACTCCCGCACCTATGAAGCACAGATCGAGGATGGTCGCTGGCTTCACATCAATGAGCGCCGCACCCGCGACGGCGGCTATGTGAGCGTCGGCACCGACATCACCGTCCTGAAGGAAAGTCAGCACCGGCTCGCCGAGAGCGAGCAGCAGCTTCGTGCCAGCGTCGCCGAGCTCAGGCTGTCGCGCCGCGAGCTCGAGCATCAAAAGCAGCAACTCGTCGACCTCGCCGAGAAATATGTCCTGGAGAAAAACCGCGCCGAGGCGGCGAATCGCGCCAAGTCAGAGTTCCTCGCCAATATCAGCCACGAGCTGCGCACGCCTCTCAATGCCGTGATCGGCTTCTCGGAGGTCATGCAGCAGTCGCTATTCGGGCCCCTCGGTCATCCCAAATACGATGAGTACGCCCGCGATATTTATGCAAGCGGCGCTTACCTGCTCGAGGTCATCAACGACATTCTCGACATGTCGAAAATCGAGGCGGGGCGCATGAGCTTGGATATCAGCGATGTGGACGTTGCCGATATCATCGAGGACAGCATGAAGATCGTGAGTCAGGCCGCCGCGGACCGTGACATCACGGTCGAGCGCCACGGCCCGGCGCATCTTGCCATCGAGGCCGACCGCCGCGCCCTGAAGCAGGTCTTCCTCAATCTTCTGGCGAACGCCGTCAAGTTCACCCGCGACGGCGGCCGCGTCGACATCCACGTGTCCCGTATCCGCGGCCAGGTGAAGATCGCCATCAAGGATACCGGCATCGGCATCGCCGACAGCGACATCACCAAGCTCGGCCGGCCCTTCGAGCAGGTCGAGAACCAGTTTTCCAAGAGCCATCAGGGCAGCGGTCTCGGGCTCGCCATCTCCCGCGCCCTCATCGAACTGCACGGCGGCAGCCTCCAGATCAAGAGCCGTGAAGGTCAGGGCACGACCGTCAGCTGCATTCTGCCGTCGCGGGCCGCGGCCCCCGCCGACCAGGCGCCGATCGCCAAGAGCGCCTAGCTTTCCTTCGATTTCACGCGACGAGGCGCTCGAACGTCTCATGCACGGCGGCGAGCGTGTCCTTGAGCGTCGCTTCGAGCATATCGAAGTCCGGCATATCGGATGCACGCGCAAGCAGCTCCCGCAGCGCAAGCGGCGCTTCCGTCGCGGCGAACGGCTTGTCGAGGCATAGCCGCAAGACTTGCGTCAGGGTGTGGTAGAGCCGCGCCGCCGGGACCAAGATCTCGGCATCGCCGGGCGCCAGAACACCAGCGGCGGAGAGCTTCATGAACGCCATCTCCGTATTCTGATCGAGCACGTCAGGATGCTCGGCCGCGCTCACGATCTGCAAAAACTGGGCGAGGAATTCAAGATCGATCAAGCCGCCCCGCGCCTGCTTCAAGTCCCAGATATCGGCCGTGCCCTTCTCAGCCGCTATCTTGGCGCGCATGGTCTTCACGTTCTGCGCCACCTGGGCCCGATCCCGCGGGCGGCGCAGAACCTCCCTGATCGTCGCGTTGATCTCGCTGCGCAGCGCGACGGGGCCCGCCACCACGCGGGCGCGGGTCAGCGCCAAATGCTCCCAGGTCCACGCCGAACTCTTTTGATAGTCGACGAAGCTAGACAGCTTGGTCGCGACCGGCCCTTGGCTGCCTGATGGCCTGAGCCGCATGTCCACCTCGTAGAGCGCTCCTTCCGGGGTGTGGGCCGAGAGCGCCGCGATCAACCGCTGGGTGAAGCGGGTGTAGTATTGCGTGCCCGCCAAGCTCCGTTCGCCGTCGGAGTGCGCGTCGCTGCCCTCGAAATCGTAAACCGTGATCAGATCGAGATCGGACGCCGCCGTCATCTCGCTGCCGCCCAGCTTGCCCATGGCGACCACCGCTGCCTCGCCGCCCCGCATAACCCCGTGCTGGCTCACCAGCTCTGCGCCGACCCGGTCTGAAAGCGCATCGATCAGCGTCTCGGCAAGAGCCGTATACGCGGCGCCCGCCTGCCGAGCGGAGATTGTGCCGGACATCACCCGGACGCCGACGAGGAAACCCTGCTCGCGGCCGACAATCCGCGCCCGGTCGAGCGCGTCCTGATAGTCGCTGGCCAAATCGAGCGCGTTCCCTACCAGCTCTTTGCTCTTGGCCGGTGACGGCACCGCGCCGAAAAACCCGGGATCGAGCACGGCATCGAGAAGCCGGGGCCTACGGCCGATAATATTGGCAAGACGCGGCGCCGTCCCCATGATGTCGGCGACCAGGCGCAACAGGCTCGGATTGGCTGCAAGCAGGGAGAACAGCTGGAGCCCCGCCGGCATGTTCGCAATCACCTTGTCGAAGGTGGCGAGCGCGAGGTCGGGCTCGGCGGTGCGGCCGAAGGCATCGAGCAGGAGCGGCAGGAACTCCGTCAGCCGCTCCCGCGACTTCGCGCTCCGGGTCGCGGCATAGCGGCCCGACTGCCAGGCGCGGATGGCGCCGACCGCGGCCGCCGGATTGCTGAAGCCGAGCTGCTCCAAGCTCGCAAGCGTCCCCGGGTCGTCCTCGTCGGCAACGACGATGCCGGGCGCCGATGTCGCCGGCTCGGGGATCTTCTCGAACAGAGCCCCGTAATGGGTCTCGACCACCTTGAACCGGGCAACCAGCGCATCGCCGAAAGCATCGGTGTCCTCGAACCCCGAAAGTCTGGCGATACGGTCGAGCTCCGTCCGGTCAGCCGGAATAATATGGGTCTGCTGATCGCCCACCATCTGCAGCCGATTCTCGATCTTCCGCAGAAAGAGATACGCGCTTGTGAGATCGTGCGCCGTCTGTGGCTCGATCCATCCCCCTGCAGCGAGCCGCTCCAACGTCTCGATCGTGCCGCGGGTTCTAAGCTCAGGGTGCCGCCCGCCGGCAATCAACTGCTGGGTCTGCACGAAGAATTCAATGTCGCGAATGCCGCCACGGCCGAGCTTGATGTCATGGCCCTCCACCGCGATGGCGCCGTGCCCCTTGAAGGCGTGCACCCGCCGCTTCATGGCGTGAATGTCGGCGACCGCCGCGAAGTCGAGATATTTGCGCCAGATAAAGGGCGATAGCTGGTCCAGGAATGCCTCACCCAAGGCGACGTCGCCGGCCGCGATGCGCGACTTGATGAGCGCCGCCCGCTCCCAGTTTTGGCCGAAGCTCTCATAGTAGGTGAGGCCCGCGTCGACGGAGAGCGCGATCTGGGTCGCGCCCGGGTCCGGACGGAGCCGCAAGTCCGTACGGTAGGCGTAGCCGTCGCCGGTATGCTCCTGCAGCAGGCGGACGAGATCGCGGGTCAAACGGACGAAGAACGACGATGGCTCGATATCGGGCGAAAGCCCGGCGCGCTCGGCGTCGTAGAAGACCATAAAATCGATGTCGCTCGAATAGTTGAGCTCCATGGCGCCGAGCTTACCCATGGCGATGATGAAATAGCCGGAAGCGGTCTCCGCGGTGATCTGGCCCGCCTCGCGCGCTTTGCGGAAGAGATACGCGACCGTTTCTTGCACGGTTGCGTCGGCCGCTTCACTCAAGGCCCGCAGGGTCACTTCCGTCGACCATACGCCGCCGAGATCGGCAAGCCCCGTCAGCAAGGCGGCTCGCTGCTTGAACTGGCGCAGCAGCGTCATGACCTCTTTCGCGCCGGGCGCTCGCGCCACATCCGCCGCGAGCGCAGCACGCGCCTCAACCAGATGCGTGTCGGGGTCGCGCAACAAGCAGTCGGCGAGAAGGTGGGGAGACCGCTCTGAGAGCGCGGCGAGATAGGGCGCTGCCGAGAACACAGCCTCCAGCAGTGCCGCAGGCTTGGGCGCCGCCGCCGCGTCGGCGGCCGCTGCAAGCGCGGGGTCCTCGCGCAAGGCCCTCAACACGCCGGCAAGCACATCGGCGCCGCGGGCGGCGTCGTAAATTTGGGGAGATTCGGTGATGCGCTCGGCGAAAGCCGTCACGTCGGTCTCAGATCTGCTCCCGCGGGCGGCTCGGTCACCACCCCGTTGACGAGCGCGTCTCCCTCCATGGGCAGAGCGAGGACGACACGGAGGCCCGGTTCGTTATCCTCGAGCCTCAAGCTGCCACCATGCAGCCTTGCCACGGCCGCCACAAGGCTCAAGCCAAGTCCACTGCCAGGCTCAGACCGGCTCGCCTCGAGCCGCACGAAGCGGCCGAGCACGCGGCTGCGTTCGGGCGCCGGCACGCCAGGGCCGCGGTCGGAGACGATAATCTGCGCCACGCCCTCGCTCGCTTGCGCCCGCACCTCCACCTCCGGCGCCCAGCCATTGCCGCCTTCAGCCGTCGGCGCGCCGTATTTGAGTGCGTTGTCGATGAGATTGGCGATGGCCTGGCCGAGCAGTTGACGGTCGCCGTGAATGACGATCGGTTCGGGCACCTCCGACCTCAACGCAATGCCGCGCTCCTCCGCCACCGGTTCATAAAGCTCGGCCACATCGCGCACCAATGCCGCCATGTCGAGCTTTCCGCGATTCTCGCCACCGGCGCCCGCCTCAAGCCGGGCAATGGAGAGCAGCGCGTTGAACGTCTTGATGAGACCGTCGGCCTCCTCGATGGTCCGCTCCAGCGTCTCGCGATAGGCGGTCTCGTCGCAGGGCTCCCGCAGCGCCTCCTCGACCCTGTTGCGCAAGCGGTTCAAAGGCGTCTTCAGGTCGTGCGCGATATTGTCGGAAACCTCCCGCAATCCCGCCATCAGCTGCTCGATACGAGCCAGCATGAGATTGAGACTCTCCGACAGGCGGTCGAGTTCGTCACCCGAGCCGCTCAGGGGCAGCCGTCCCGTCAGTTCGCCGGCCATGATCGTGCGTGTGGTGGCCGAGAGCGCGTCGATCCGCGTCAAGATCCTGCGGCTCACCCAATACCCGCCACCAATGCCGACCAGCGCCATGACGCCAAGCCCCCACAGCATCGTAGTGCGGATCAACGACGCGAGCTCTCGCCGGTCCTCGATATCGCGGCCGACAATCAGGCGGTAACCGCCCGGCAGGCGAAACACATTGGCGAAGGCGAGCCGCCGCTCGACGCCGCCCGGGGCCGGGCGGCTATAAACAAACTCCACCGGACCGAGGCTGTCCCAAAGCTGGGGCGACACCGCACTGAGATTGCCGGCGAGCTGCTTCCCCTCCTTGTCGGCCACGAGATAGAGGCTGTTGCCCGGCGTTTGGCTGCGCTCGGCGACGGTGCGGACAAGCTGGTCAAGTCCGCCGCCTCGATACTGCTCGGCGAGACCCTTCAGCTCGGCGTCGATCGTCTGGTTGAGCTGCCGCGACAGCAGCACTGTCGTGTTCCAATAAATGTAGAAGACAGCCACGACGGCAGCCGCGCTGAACAGCGCGAGATAGGTCAGCGACAGGCGGAAGGTGGTGGTCCGGAAGAGCTTAGTGAGCGCTGTCACGGATGGTGTAACCGGCGCCACGGACCGTGTGCAGCAGAGGGTTGCCGAAGCTCTTGTCGATCTTGGACCTGAGCCGCGAGATATGGACGTCGATCACATTGGTCTGTGGATCGAAGTGATAGTCCCACACATTCTCCAAGAGCATGGTCCGTGTCACCACCTGGCCCGCGTGCTTCATCAGATATTCGAGCAGTCGAAACTCACGGGGCTGCAGCACAATCGCCTCGCCCGCGCGCGTCACCTTGTGCGACAGCCGGTCGAGCACGAGATCGCCTACCACGAAGCGCGTTGAGCCCTCCTCCGGGGAGGTGCGCCGGGCGAGCGCCTCGATCCGCGCGAGCAGCTCGCTGAACGCATAGGGTTTGGTGAGGTAGTCGTCGCCGCCGGCGCGCAAACCCTTGACCCGGTCGTCCACCTCGCCGAGCGCGCTCAAGATCAGCGCGGGCGTCCGGATCTCCTCGGTGCGAAGCGCCTTGATGACACTGAGGCCGTCGCATTTCGGCAGCATGCGGTCGACGATCAGGACGTCGTAGGCGTTGGTCCTGGCAAGATCGAGCCCGGCCTGGCCGTCCGCCGCGTACTCGGCGACGTGGCCTGATTCCTTCAGCGCCCGCTTGAGGAAGGCAGCGGTCTCCTGATCATCCTCGATCACTAGAACGCGCATATCGGCGGGCCTCCCTGACAACACTGTCTTGAACGCGGCTGGAAAACAAAGGGGCGGGCGGCGCGGCGGGGGGAAACCGCGCCGCCCTTCCGGCGTAGAAGGCGAATCTATGCCTTCTTCAGTGAAAGCGCCACGAAGCGCGTCTGATCGCCGGTTTTAACTTGCATCAGCACCTTGACCGTATCCTTTTCCGTGGTGCCACTGGCCATGGCCTTCTTGACCCCGGCCGCGACGTCGCTTGGATCGGACACGCTCACGCCGGCGACCTGAAGGATGATATCGCCGGGCTTGAGGCCCTTGTCGGCGGCATCGCTCGAAGGATCGACCTCGGTGATGACCACGCCCTCCTCGCCGGCACCGGGAATCTTCACCGCCGGTACGAGCGACAGGCCGAGGTCCTTCATCTGCTCGCTCTGATCCGCCGGCTTGTCGTCCCGGAGGGCCGCCAACTTCTTGGCGCTCGGGAAAGCGCCGAGCATCATGTCGACCTCACGCTTATCGCCGTAGCGAACGATGGAGAGCTTGACCTTGGAGTCGGGATCGAGCTCGGCGATCTTTCGGGCGAGGTCACGCGAATCTTCGACCTCGGCACCGTTCACCCCGACGATCACGTCGCCCGCCTTGATGTCTTCCTTTGCCGCAGGACCATCCTCGGTCACCTTGGTGATCATGGCGCCCTTGGGCTCTTTGAGACCGATCGAGTCGGCGATGTCGTCATTGACGTTCTGAATCACCACGCCAAGCCAGCCGCGATCGACACTGCCGTGGCTCTGAAGCTCGGTCACCACCTGCTTGACCAGCGCCGCCGGCACGGCGAAGGCGATGCCGACATTGCCGCCGGAGGGCGAGAAGATGGCGGTGTTCACACCAATCACCTTGCCGTCGAGATCGAAGCTCGGACCGCCCGAGTTGCCGCGGTTCACCGCCGCATCGATCTGGAGATAGTCGTAAGGACCGGAGCCGATGTCACGGTTATGGGCCGAGATGATGCCGGCCGTCACCGTGCCGCCCAGGCCGAAGGGGTTACCCACGGCGAGAACCCAATCGCCGACGCGCGGGTCCTTGGTCGAGAATTCCACAAAGGGGAACTTCGTCGCCTTCTTGTCGGTGACCTTGATCAGCGCCACGTCGGTGCGCGGATCAGTGCCGACGAGCTTGGCCGAATATTTCTCGCCATCCTCCATCGTCACGGTGATGTCGTCGGCATCCTCAACCACGTGGTTGTTGGTCACCAGATAGCCGTCTTCGGAGATGAAGAAGCCCGAGCCTTGCGCCAGGCTCGGCGTCGGCTGGGACGGCCCCTGGGGCATGCCCTTCTTGAATTGCTTGAAGAAGTCGTAGAGCGGATTGTCCTCCGGCAAATCGGGCATGCCGGGGATCGGCGAATCGTTCTCGGCGACCTTCGCCTCGCCCTTGACGTTGATGCTGACCACGGCCGGACTGACTTTGGCCACGAGATCGGCGAAGGACAGTGGCGCGCGGCCGAATGGCGTCTCGATGGTCTGTGCCGTCTGGGCGGTCTCGGCAGCCGCGAACGGCACACCGTTTCCAAGCGTCAGTCCCAACGCGCCCGTGGCAATCAGGGCGGCGGCGGCGAGAAGCGCGGGCTTGCGGGTCAGCTTCCGCAACCGCGGGCTCTCGTTCGCAGCAGGGCTCTGGTCAGTTGTCATTGGTCGCGTCTCCTGAGATGGAAGAATCCCGTTGAAGAATCCCGTTAATGTGTCTTGCCCTGGTCCGGCGAGGGCAATGTCCAGGCTCGGAATATAGGCGTTCACCAATTACGCCGCGGTTTCGGCGGGATTAAATTTCAGTAAGGTTCACCGCCGCGAAGGGCCTTGGATTTCAAGGGCTTTGCGGGGCCCCTGACGCCGTCGGGCCTTAGCCCTCGCCCATGAGGCGTTTCAGGCGGCGCTTCTCGTTGGCGGTCAATGGCTTGGGGCTATCGGCGGCCGCTTTCCGCCGTCGATAGGCGAACACGATGGCCGCGAGCGCCGCGACAAGCACGAGCGGCGTGGCAAACCACAGCAGCCAGGTATGTGGGGAGAAGCGCGGCTTCAGCAGCACGAACTCCCCATAGCGGGCGACCACGAAATCGATGATCTCCTCGTCGCTGTCGCCCGCCTTCAGCCGCTCGCGGACCAGCACGCGCAAGTCCTTGGCCAACGGCGCATCGGAATCGTCGATCGACTGATTCTGACAGACGAGGCAGCGCAAGCCGGCCGAGAGTGCCCGGGCGCGGGCCTCGAGTGCGGGATCTTTCAGGACCTCGTCGGGCTGAACGGCGCGGCTCGGGCTCAACGCGGCAATTCCGATCACCACCGACAGAAGCAGAACCTTGAGCGAGGACCGGATTGCCACAGTCACTTCGCGGCCGTGGCCATGGCCGCCTTCGGCTGCGCCCGCTTCGGGGCGCCGACCCTCAAGCGGCGGTCGGACAGCGACACCGCGCCGCCGAAGAACATGATCAGCGCGCCGATCCAGATCAGCCGCACGAGCGGGTTGAAATAGACTCTGACGCTGTAGGCGCCATCCTTCAGCTCATCGCCGAGCACCACATAGAGGTCGCCGCGCCAGCTATTGTGGATGCCCGCCTCCGTGGTGGCGCTCTTTTCCACGGCGAAAGCGCGCTTGGATGGGGCCAGCTCGGTGACCGGACTGCCCCCGCGCGTGACCACGAACTTACCGACCCGCTCGCTGTAATTGGGGCCTTGGCGCGGCGCGACGCCTGCGAAGACGAGATGGTAGCCGGCGATGTCCACCGCGCCGCCCGGCGCCAGGGCCTCGATACGCTCAGAGCGCCACGCCGTCGTCGCGACGAGGCCGATCACCATGACGCCGACGCCCGCGTGCGCCATCACCCCGCCGAACGCGGCGCGCGGCAGGTTACGCAGGCGCCGCACCGTCTCGCTGCCCGAGGCATCGAACAGCTTGACCCGGTACGCAAGGTCGGTCGCGGCACCCATGATCAGCCAGATGCCGAGCCCGATGCCGAGCGGTGCAAGCCATGGCCCCTTCTGGTTGAACGCGAGCACGAGGATCATGACGCCGAGAGCAACGATCGCCGCCGCCATCAGCCGCTGCGCCGCGGCGAGAAGATCGCCACGCTTCCAGGCAAGCAGTGGCCCGAACGGCACGGCGATGAGGAGCGGTACGATCAGCGGCACGAAGGTGAGGTTGAAGAACGGCGCCCCGACCGAAATCTTCTCACCCGTGATCGCTTCGAGTGCGAGCGGGTAGAGCGTGCCGACCAGCACCGCGGCGCACGCCACCGTCAGCAGAAGATTGTTGAGGACGAGCGCCCCCTCGCGGCTGATCGGCGCGAACAGGCCGCCCTGCGACAGCAGCGGCGCGCGCCAGGCGAACAGCGCCAGCGCACCGCCGATGAACACGCCCATGATGGCGAGGATGAACACACCGCGCGCCGGGTCGACGGCGAACGCGTGCACCGATGTGAGCACACCGGAGCGCACCAGAAACGTCCCCATCAGGCTCAAGGAGAAAGTGATGATGGCGAGCAGGATGGTCCAGACTTTCAGCGCGTCGCGCTTCTCCATCACCAGCGCCGAATGGAGCAGCGCCGTGCCGGCAAGCCACGGCATGAAGGATGCGTTTTCCACCGGGTCCCAGAACCAGAACCCGCCCCAGCCGAGCTCGTAATAGGCCCACCAGGAGCCCATGGCGATGCCGATGGTGAGGCACATCCACGCGGCGAGCGTCCACGGCCTGACCCAGCGCGCCCACGCCGCGTCAATGCGGCCATCGATGAGCGCGGCGACGGCGAAGGAGAACGCCATGGAGAAGCCGACATAGCCCGCGTAGAGGAAGGGCGGATGGAACGCGAGCGCGGGGTCTTGGAGCACGGGGTTTAGCCCCTGCCCATCGAACGGTGCCGGATTGAGCCGGGCGAAGGGGTTTGACGTGATGACGATGAACAGCAGGAAGGCGACGGCGATCGAGCCCTGCACCGCAAGCACATTGGCCTGGAGCTGACGCGGCAGGTTCGTGCCGAAGATCGCCACCGCCGCCCCGAACAGCGCGAGGATCAGCACCCACAAGACCATGGAACCTTCGTGGTTCCCCCACACGCCGGAGATCTTGTAAAGCAGCGGCTTCGCCGAGTGGGAGTTCTGCCAGACATTGGCCACCGAGAAGTCCGAGGTGACGTAAGCCGTCATCAACGCGATGAAGGCGATGCAGATGAGGATGAACTCGGCTTGGGCCGCGGGCACGGCGACCGCCGTGAGCTGCGGGTCGCGCAAACGCGTGCCGATGATCGGCAGCACCATCTGCACGATGGCAACGCCAAGGGCGAGGATCAGCGCATAGTGGCCGGTCTCGGCAATCATCGTCAGTTCACCTTGCCGCCAGGCGCGTCCACGCTGCCTGTCTTGGTGTCACGCCAAACGCCGCGCTCTTTCAGCTTTGCGGCAACTTCCGGCGGCATATAATTCTCATCGTGCTTGGCGAGCACGTTGTCTGCGTGGAACACGCCGTCGGCTTGAAGTGTCCCTTCCGCGACCACGCCCTGCCCCTCGCGGAACAGGTCCGGCAGAACGCCGGTAAAGGTCACGGGCAGCGTCTTCGCTCCATCGGTGACGACGAAGCGGACGGTCGTCCCGTCGCCGCGCGCCACGCTGCCGGTCTCGACGAGGCCGCCGAGCCTAATGCGCTGACCGGGCGCGACCTGCATCTCGGCGACGTCGCTCGGGCCATAGAAGAACACGATGGAGTCCCGCATGGCGTAGAGCACGAGCCCCACGGCCACGCCCAGCACGACAAGGCACGTGCCGATCAGAACGCCTCTGCGTTGCTTCCTTGTCATGACCTCAATCCAAGTTCCTCGGCGAGCGCGTCGAGTTGTTCGATAGCTTGCGCGTTGCCGGCAAACTGGTTCCTGGCGCGGATCAGCGCCGTCCGCGCCTCGTCCTTGCGGTCGAGCACCGTATAGGCCCGGACCAGCCGAAGCCAACCGGATAGATCGTCGCTCTGCTGTTCCAGCCGCGCGGCAAGCCGCTGCACCATGGTCTCGATCATCGCCTGACGGTCGGCCGGGCTCATGTTCTGCGCGGCGGCGACATCGGCGGCATCTGGGCCCGGCGCGCCATTCTGCGGCGCGGCTTCGGCCGGCGGAGTGCCGGAAAGATGCCCCTCGGCGTTGGCAATGCGCTTCTGCACCATGCCCCGCCACGCCTCATCCGCCCCTCGCCGTTGGAGCAATCCGCGCCAGTCCTCGATGGCGGCCGCGTAGTCCCCGTCCTGCTCCTTGGCGATGGCGATGAGAATGCGCGGTTCGATCAGGGTCGCATCGAGCGCCAGCGCCCGTTCGAGCGAGGCCCGCGCCGCCTCGCTGACCACGCCGCCCTTCTCCAGGACGAGCGCCTGACCGTAGCCCGAGAGGCGTTTGGCCGAAGGTCCGAGCAAGCGGATCGCCTGCCCGTAGGCTTCGACGGCCTGGCCGTAGCTCTGCACGCTCAAATAAACCGGCGCGATCGCCTCCCAGCCTTCGCCCTCTTCGGGGTGGGCGCGAAGCCGCGCCTCGACCCGGGCGACCAGCGCGGCGAGATTCTGCTCGGCTGCCGGATCTTGAAGGCGCGCGGCGAGCGGCTGATCGGGAAGACGGGGAGAGCCGTAGAGGAGATAAAGACCGAGCACGGCCAGCGGGAGCGCCAGGGCCACACCGATCAGCGCCACGCGGGCCGGCCTGCCGCCCTTGGACGCGCCGTCCTGTCCGCTCGTCCTGCTATCGGCCGCGAGCAGCCGGCGCGCGACCTCGAGACGCGCGGCTTCCGCCTCGGTCTCGCCGATCAGCGCACGCGCGCGATCGCTGTCGATCTCCTCGAGCTGGTCGCGGTAGACGGCGGCGTCGAACGCCTCACGCGCGGGCTCAACTCGGCCTGCGCCCGCAAGCGGGCGCAACAGGACGAAGAGCACGATCGCCGTGAGGACTGCGAGAATGAGCCAAAGCAGCACGAGGGGCGCTAGCCTCCAAAAGCCAAACGAGGGCTAGGCATAGGGAAAGGCGTTAGACGGGGCAAGGTCCGGCCCGTCCACGAAGATTAATTCGCCGCAATCTCGTCGGGCGTGGCGCGGGCCGAGGCAACGAAAGTCGGTGAACCGCCGCCTAGCCGACGGGCGTCCACGTGCCGTCAGGTCCGCGGCAGGCCGTGCCACGCGCCGTCTGCGGCTGGCCGCTAATATAGATCGTGTGCGTGTACGGACGGCAGAATGAGGCGCCCTGCTGGTAAGGCTTGCCCGGCACGATCTGCCCGCGATGCTGGTTGGTGGGATTATTCCACGGCGTGGCCTGGCCCGCCTGGCCATATTCCAGCGCCCGGTATTCGGCCGCGGAGGCCAGCTGACGGTCTTTCTCATCCATGTCGGCGCCGATCAGGTTGCCGAGAAGGCCGCCCGCCACCGCGCCGATCGCGAGCCCCGGAATACGGTTCTTCTTGCCGCCGATGGCAGCACCGGCCGCGCCGCCAGCAACAGCGCCGAGAATGGTTCCCGTGCCTTGCTTGTTTCCCGGCCCGCAAGCCGAGAGAAAAAGCGGCACAAGGGCGATCGCGATGATTGGCGTAAGTCTCATGATTTCCCCTCAACCTAAAGTTGACCAGTCGGCCCCCGGCGAGAGACTGAAGTGCTAGAGTTTAGCGTCTCGGACGACCCTTAAGAATAACAATTCTGGCCAAAATAGGTTGCACTTATAGTAAATGGCCAAAATTCAGGCCGCGGGCAGCGTAAGCCGGGCCCTCAAGCCTCCTTCCGGCGAGGGTTCGAGCTCGAACCGCCCCTTATAAAGATGCGCCAGGTCCGCCACGATGGACAGCCCGAGCCCTGAGCCCGGCTTGCTCTCGTCGAGGCGCTGCCCCCGTTTCACGGCTCTCACGCGCTCGGCCTCCGTCAACCCAGGCCCATCGTCATCCACGATGACCGCGAAGCTCGTGCTCCCCCGCAGGCGTTCGGCGTTGACCTTGACCCGGGACGCTGCCCACTTGCAGGCATTGTCCAGCAGGTTTCCGACCATCTCCTCGAGGTCCTGCTTCTCGCCCTGGAACTTCAGGCCGACGCTCGTGGCCACGTCGACAGACACGCCGCGTTCCCCATAGATACGGTCGAGCGTGCGTCCCAGCGCTTCGAGCACCGGCGCCACGTCCGTCGTATCGCCGATCACGCCTGAGCGCGCCGCGACCCGCGCCCGGTCGAGGTGGTGGGTGATCTGGGTGCGCATGATCTCCGCCTGCTCGACCACCTTGTCGGCCAACGCACCCTTATGGGTTCGCGCCTCGTTGCTGATCACGCTGAGCGGCGTCTTCAGCGCATGCGCCAGATTGCCGACATGGGTACGGGCGCGCTCGACGACATCGCGATTGGATTGGATCAGCGCATTCAGCTCCTGCTGTAACGGCCTGATCTCGTCGGGAAGCTCGCCTTCGAGGCTTTCGGCATCGCCCGAGCGGATCGAGGCGAGATCCTGGCGAATGACGCGCAGCGGAAGGAGCCCGAAGCGGACTTGGAAGAAGGTCGCCGCCACGAGACCGAGCCCGAGCACGGCCAGCGCCACGATGAGCATGGTGGTGAACTCGGCGAGATCGACGCCGATCTCGGCCGCGTCACCCGCAACGGCGTAGGAATAGGGAGGGGAGTCAGGACCGCCTAGTCTGATCTCGCGCTCGACAATGCGCAAGTTCTGATCGTCAGGCCCCGGCGCATAGCTTCGCCGGGTCAGGGTCTCGTCGGGGGAAACGCCGTCTTTGCTCGGCAGATCGAGCTGCTGATCGAGCAGCGAGTCGGAGACGTAGAGCGGACGCTTGGCGTCCCGGAGCGGCTTGATCTGCCAATACCAACCGGAAAACGGGATGGTGAAGATGGGATCGCCGAGACTGGCGGGCTCTTGGGGAGCGGTCTCGTCTCCCGTGGTCGAGGCCACGAGGCTCGTCAGATAGACGTTGAGCCGTGCGTCGAAATTGCGTTCGACGGCGTTACGGTAGAGGGAGACAAGGAGGATGGCGGCGATGGGGATGACCACGAGGGTCCATGCCGCGGCCGAGGCGAAAAGCCTGAAGGCGAGAGATTTAGGCCCCATCTTCGGCGTCTGTGAGGCGGTAGCCCAGCCCCCGGACTGTCGTGATGAGGTCGATCGGAAGCTTTTTGCGCAAGCGCCCGATGAACACCTCGACCGTGTTCGAGTCGCGGTCGAAATCCTGCTCGTACAGATGCTCGACGAGCTCGGTACGTGAGACCACACGCTCCCGGTGCAGCATAAGATAATGGAGCACGCGGTATTCGTGGGAGGTGAGTTTCACGCCCTGGCCGTCGACCGTGACGCGCGCGGTCTTGGTGTCGAGGCGTAAGGGCCCGCATTCCATCTCGTTGCGAGCATGGCCCGCCGAGCGCCGCAGCAGGGCGCGAAGCCGCGCCAGCACCTCTTCCATGTGGAAGGGCTTGGCCACGTAGTCGTCGGCGCCCGCATCCATGCCGGCCACCTTGTCGCTCCAGCGCTCGCGCGCGGTGAGGATCAGGACCGGCATCTTGCGGTCGTCGCGCCGCCACTGCTCGAGCACGCTCAAGCCGTCCTTCTTCGGCAGGCCGAGATCGAGCACCACGGCGTCGTAGGGCTCGGTGTCGCCGAGAAAATGTCCCTCCTCGCCGTCGAACGCGGTGTCGACGGCGTAGCCGGCCTCGCCCAGCGCGGTGACGAGCTGACGGTTAAGATCTGGATCGTCCTCGACGACGAGAAGCCGCAATCGACTACCCTCCCTGAGTCCTAGACGCTCTCCGCGCCTCCTATTGCCCGGTGCGGGCGTCGACGGTGAGATTGGTGGAGTCGCCCGTCTTGCTCAGCACGACCATCTTATAGACGAACTTTGAACCGCTTTGGCACAAGGTGGCAGAGATCACCGTGCCGCCGGTCCTGGACTGGACCATCTGATAGATGACATTGCCGGGAAGGAGATTGTTCTGGGCGATAAGCGCGCCCGCCGACTTCCAGGGAAGGCAGGCCGCTTGAGCGGGCCCCGCCGCCGCCGCCAACATGGCCGCGGTCAGCACCCCAATCGCAGTTCGCTTGATCGCCCGACGTGTCATCTCAGTCCCATGATCCCTTCTTGAGGGTAACCCTAAAGGAGCGCCAATGAACGGTGCATGAACGGTTGCCTTCGCCTATTTCGTGCGGGCGGATTTCCCCGCGCCGGGCTTGGCGGCGGTATCGTCCACCTTAGCGCCGAGCGCCGCAAGACCAAGGCCGCCGAGGACGAGGGGAAGCTGGGTCACGAGATCGGCGAGCGACATGTCGCCCACCGCCCACATCCCCACAGTGGTAAGTGCTGCGGTTACGCCGAGGACCTGGGTGCGGTAGCCCCTGGCGAAGCCGCCGGTGATGAGCCAAGCGAGAGTGTTCATGGAGAAGCTCCTTTCGTGGTGAACAGACGGTGGTGATGGGAGGCCAATCGCGCTCAAGTAGGCCGAAGGCCGGTAGCGCAAACCAATCGCGCTCAAGTAGCGCGAAGCGCGGTAGCGCCAACTCATGCGCGCTCAAGTCGGCCATGCGCTCAAGCAGCGAAGCGGTAGCGCATTAGTCAAAGGCCGGTAGCGCAAACTAATCGCGCTCAAGTAGCGCGAAGCGCGGTAGCGCACTTAAGAAGAAGCCCAGCGGAAGCCGAGCACGAGGCTCTTGCGATAAGTGGCGAAACACACTTTGTCGGACTGGTTGCCGCCGAGACAGACGAGGAGCCCGTTCTCCTCGCGGTCGAAGAACGTGACGTGGCCTTGCCAGCCTTTGCCGCGCTTCAGCACAACGATGCAGCCTTGGCGCGGGGCTTCGAGCTTGACGCCCCAGGAAAGATAAGAGCGCGCGGCGAGCGAGCCCGACGGCTTGAGCCCGGCGCGGGTGAGCATGGCGCCGACAAAGGCCGCGCACCACGGCACGCTGTCGTGCTTCACCTCCGGATGGCCGGCGTCCTTGTAGTAGCTCTGTACGGTTGGGTTATCGCCGGCGCCCGGCGCTTCCTTCACGCCACGCTCGGCGAGCGCAAGCGCGTACCATCGCGGAACAGACATAGGCACACCCCACAACAAAACGGGCCGCCCAACTGGCGGCCCGGTTTCAGATTTCGATGTCTCGGTCGGACTACGGTCCGTCGCGCATCGCGCGGCGCTGTTGGATGATCTTCAGCGTCACGAGCACGAACGAAGCGAGCCCTGTCAGGCTACCGATCCCAAGCGTCAGCAGGTGCAGCCACGGCGTCAACACGCTGGGATCGATCATCGCCGTAGCAAGGGAAACGCTGGCGCCGCCCGCACCGGCGGCCGCGGCCTGGCCTGAGCTCATATGCTCGACGGAGCGGTTCACCATGGTCAAGATTGCGTTCAATCCATCCATATCCTGCTCATTCCGTGACGCATGGGGCCGGTCCTGGCGACCCCATAAAAACGGCCCAGCGCCTCTTCGGCTTAATTTTCCGGAACGGCCCTGTGACCTTAAGAGCCCCTTCGCGTCGATCGCCGCTTCGAGACCAGGATCGCGCTCGGTCAGCGTTGTCTTGAGTGCGTCGAGCTCGGCCGCGAGATCGCGCGGCGCCGGCGCACGATTTTCCGGAGCCTGCGGATCAAACGTGACGATGAGCGCTTATGCCACCTGCTTCGATTCTTCCGTCGCGTCAGTGGCGGGGTGGCGTTGTGCTTCACGGCGCCTAGCGGAGGCTTTCGCTTTGCCGGCTGGTCCCCGCGGCCGGCGGCGATCGCTCGCTACCGGCCCCCGTCTCCCTTTTGCTCAAAGCTCCGCGTCGAATGTCATTTTGGCAGCCGTCGTGGAGTTCGGCCCCCATAGAGCGCAAGTGCCGGCACCGCCAAGGGCGGCTGCCATGCCGCTCACGTCGAAGAGGCATCCGAACGCGCTGAGCTGCGGGCTGACCGTCACCCATGTCACGAAGGCATTGACGGCCGGGTTATAGAAGGCCCAGTGACCCGCAGCGCTGATAGTGACGGTCGGCGCGGCGCGCTTCTGAGTCTTGAAGCCGTAGAAGCCGAGCGCCCGTGTCGCCGACGCGGCTTGGCCGGCGCCATAGATTTCCAGACCGGTGGCCGACTCCACGATTTCGCAATAGCGCTGACACAACGCGAGATCTTCGGCGAATAGTCTCGGCTCGAACGCCGTGGCCGCCGGGCCGCTCTCCAGCTTCAAGTCGGTCAGATAGACCAGATCGCCGACCGTCCCGTCGTCGTTCTCGATCATGACGAGCACGGCGACGTTCTTGACGCCAGAGGCATCGAGCGCGACATTCTCAAGCGCGAAGGTCTGATAGGCGTCGGTGAGGGTGAACACCGCCGAGCCTTCCAGCGTCCAGTTTGCGGCGAGCGTCGGGTCGGCCCCTTCCGCGTTCCACGCCGAGATCATGTCGCTCGTCACCGCGTCGGCCGTGCCGGTCCACGAGGCGATGACCACGCGAATCTGGTCCACCGTGACGTTCGAGGCGCCCTTGCGCGCTTTCAGGCTGACCGACGCCACGCCGCCGATCATGTCGAGGCAACCGCCGCCCTCGACGATCTCGGCGATGCCGGCGCGCTTGTTGGCCGTCTCGACGTCGAGCTTGATGGCGTTCGCGGAATCCGTGGGGACCACCGAGGTCTCTTTGCTCACGTCGAGAATGTCGTTGCCGTCTGAGAGCAGGAGCTTCCGGTCGAGCAGCCACGTGTCGTCGTTGTTGGCTGGCGTGGTGGCCGCTGTGAAGGTCGTGCCGCGCTGCGCCACGGCACCGGACGGATTGATCAGGCGGTTCGTGCCCGTGCCGCCGCCGCTGCCGCCTTCAGGCACCCACGTGATACCCGCCAGACCAGTCCGCACTTCCCGCCGATAGCTTGAAGTAAAGCGTGGGCTGATCGCTGTTGGTGGCGTCGGACACCACTAGCACCGAGAAGGCGGCCGCCTCGTCGTCGTAAGCGTCACGGCCGGCGATGAGCGCCACCACGGCGTCGGGCTGGAAGCTCTGGCCATCATCGCCTGACGGGCCTTCTTCGCCAGGCGGCCCCTCGATGCCGGCGAGCGCCCAGGCCGCGCCGTCGAAGCGGTACATGGCATCCTCGTCCAGCACCCAGGCGAGCCACCCCGCGCCGGCGCCCGAGCCCGGCAGATAGGAGCGCCATTCGCCGTCGATGTAACGCGCGACGCGGTTGTCCCATCCGAGCCACGCACCGGTCGCACCGGAGGCGACAATATAGGCGTCGCCTTCGGCGGGACTGCCAGGCGGCACTGTCAAATCCTTATCGAGCACGCTGAGTTGCACCAGCGTATCGAGCAGGGTCATCGCTTCGTTATGAGTGACGTGCTTTTGCGCTTGGGCAGCGGCGATATAGGGGATGCGCAGCTTCGCGCTCTCTTCAGCCATGGCTACACCGTCATTGCCGGGCTTGACCCGGCAATCCATTCCAGTGGCGCCCCGGCCTGCTGAGAGCGAGCGGCATGGATGCCCGGATCAAGTCCGGGCATGACCTCATCGAGGGCTGGGCTCATATTGAGTCCTCCTAATGCTGATAGTCGTAAGTGAGCTGTTCTGCGGCGACCCCCGGCCCATAGACCGGCGAGATCTGCGCAACCCGGATCGATACGTTCCACTGGGCCGAGCCGAAGTCCGCAGTCTGCATCGCAGCCGTGTAGAGAAAGCTCGAGCTCGCGACCTCGCTACTGCGGATCGCCTCGCCCCCCGGCCCATCAAGAATGTCGAGCCGGTAAAGCTCCGCGTCTTCGGCGAGCGGCACCTCGTAGCTTTCCCAACTATCGCCGCCGGACCGCGTCCGCCGCACCCATAAGAAGGTCCAGTCGCCGGTCGCCGGTTCGCGCTTTCCTTGCAGGTGGACGGGAGCCAACGGCCGCAAGCCCAGCCCCTGAAAGGCATGGACCGCTGTGCCGTAGGACTCCGCGTCGAGGCTCTCGCTGGTCGGCCCATATTTATAATTGAGCGCTAAGCCCACCTCGTCGGGCCGCAAATTCAAAGACGTCACCGCGCTGTTCACCAGCATGAAGCGCGCAGCGGGCGCCACGGGATCGCGCATGGCGCCTTCCGTGCCGTTCATGCCGCGGAACAGGACCGACAGATCGTAGGTTGCCGTATCGACCAACGTCGCCGTCTGAAACTGGATCAGCTCCCATTCACCGTCTTCATTCTCGATGGCCGCGTAATTGGCGCCGTTCAGCAGAGCCTCCTCGGTGACAGACTCAAGCTCGCCAAAATCGAGCGTCACGCGCAGCACGTTGCTCTGATCGAAGCGATGGAGCGGCCCCGAATAGAAGCCGAACACGGTCTGCCCCAGCGTTGGCCGCGCCGCCACGATGGCGTTGAGCTCGTAGCCGCTCATCGACGGCGAGCGATAGATGGCGATCGCCCCCGGCCATGGATCGGCGTTGGCCGCCACGTAGCCCGTATGCGGGGCCTCGTCCCCGCGCAACAGCGGCAGGTCAAGAAAATATGCGGATGTCGGACCGTAGAC
>Ga0209386_1000157_pt1 | contig 34515 bp, 31 predicted proteins | sample NGEPertwo_FD_184510 | JGI IMG/M metagenome (GOLD analysis project Ga0209386, IMG submission 184510) | Arctic peat soil microbial communities from the Barrow Environmental Observatory site, Barrow, Alaska, USA - NGEE Permafrost154B-two... | ecosystem: Environmental > Terrestrial > Soil > Wetlands...
ATTTGTGTGGTTGCTATGTCTAAGAAAGAAAAGCAGGGACCGATGGTGAAACTTTATGAGTGGTTACATAAAAAGTTCCCTAATTATATTGATTGCCGCCCGATTTTTGTCAGAAAATCGTTAGAGAGTGCCCATTTTAAAATTATTAATGTAACTATGATGTCATTTTGGGGTTTGGATGTAGAGATTGTATTAGCCAATAAAATAGGAAAACAAAAAGCTAAACCATAGAAAAAAACAGGATAGGGCACGATTAAATTACTATTTAAATTATAAGGATTTACCGGAATATACAATATTGAGGCAATTTCTATACTGATAATAAAGTTGGATTTTTGAGGGCAAATGTAGTAATATTAATAGATAATATATACTGGACAATATTAAAAAGTACAATAAAAATAAAAATCAAGGGGACTGATTTATGGATAACGGAGAGGTAAAGGCAACGGTTAATTTTATTCAGGAGATCATTAACCAGGATAAAAAAACGGATAAACATAATGGAAGGGTTCACCTTCGGTTTCCTCCGGAACCTAATGGATACCTGCACATCGGTCATGCCAAGTCTATCTGCTTGAATTTCGGTTTAGCCGCACAAAATGGCGGCCTATGCAATCTCCGCTTTGACGATACAAACCCCAGCAAGGAAGATGTGGAGTATATCGATTCCATAATCAACGATGTTCGCTGGCTGGGATTTGACTGGGAGGGCAGGCTTTTTTATGCTTCCGACTATTTTGAAAAGATGTATGATTACGCCGTTAGTCTAATTAAAGCAGGTAAGGCTTATGTGTGTGACCTGAGCCCCGAAGAAACCAGGAAGTACCGCGGAAGTTTCAAGGAACCAGGAAGAGAAAGTCCATATTGCAACCGTTCTGTGGAAGAGAATCTGGATCTGTTTCGACGTATGCGAGCTGGTGAATTTCCTGATGGTTCCCGGGTATTACGGGCTAAAATTGATATGTCTTCACCTAATCTGAACATGAGAGATCCCGTTCTTTACCGTATTTTAAAGGCAACTCATCACCGGACGGGAGATAAATGGTGTATTTATCCTATGTACGACTATGCCCATCCTCTTGAGGATTATTATGAAAAAATCACTCATTCCGTCTGTACCCTGGAGTTTGAAGACCATCGCCCTTTGTATGATTGGGTTATAAATGCCCTGAATCTTCCAGATTTACCCCAGCAGATCGAATTTGCCCGTCTTAACTTAACTAATACGGTAATGAGTAAACGGAGACTTCGGAGGTTGGTGGAGGAAGGCTATGTTACCGGGTGGGATGACCCCCGGATGCCAACCATCGCCGGTCTGAGGCGCAGGGGTTACACTCCGGAGGCTATCCGAAACTTTTGCGAGCGTATCGGAGTAGCCAAAACTAATAGTGTAGTAGATATCCGCTTTCTGGAATACTGTATACGTGAGGATTTAAATGTAAAAGCTCCCAGGGTTATGGCAGTACTGAGGCCTTTAAAGCTGGTTATTGATAATTATCCTCGTGATATGGTGGAGGAGATGGAATCAGAAAATAATCCTGAGGATCCTACTGCCGGAACGCGCAAAGTACCTTTTTCCAGGATTCTTTACATCGAACGGGAAGACTTTTACGAAGACCCGCCAAAGAAATATTTTCGCCTGGCTCCCGGTCGCGAAGTCAGATTAAAAAATGCTTATATTATCAGATGCGAAGAATTTATTCGGGATGAAAAAACAGGAGAGATAAAAGAAATACACTGTACCTATGACCCGGAAAGCAAAAGCGGTATGCCGGGTGCTAAACGTAAAGTAAAAGGAACTTTACACTGGGTTTCCGCAGACCATGCTTTAAAAGCAGAGGTGCGCTTATATGACTATCTTCTGCTGGACCAGAACGAGGGAGTGGAAGAGCAGGAGGAAGGGGAAGATTTTATAAAGCAAATTAAGCCAAACTCCCTGGAAGTGCTGGATGATTGTTTAGTGGAACCCAGTTTGGTGGGAGCGGTTTCCGGAAGCAGATACCAGTTTATGCGAAAAGGTTACTTTTGTGTTGATTCCGATTCAACATCGGATAAGTTAGTGTTTAACCGAATTGTATCTTTACGGGATACTTGGGACAGGATCCTTAAAGCTGAAAAAATTGAATAATTCGAGCTAATCTGTTATAAATAGATAAGTAAAAAGTTGTTTTAGGGGAAAAACATTTATGGGATTTGTAAAAGATAAGAGATTGAATTTTATTATCAGCGTGGCTATTGGCCTTGTGGTGCTGTTTTATGTATTAAGCAAGCTACAATGGTTGTTTATATATTTTAGTATAGCCTTTATGTTAGCTTATTTTTTCGACCCTTTATATAAATTTCTTCTTAATAAAAAGGCTCCGAAAGTATTGGCTATTATTATTGTCTTTGGAATAATAATAGCCTTGTTAATCCTAACCATATTTTTTCTAATCCCCAGTGTGATTAATCAACTTAATATTTTATATAGAGAAATTCCTAAGTTTATCGAAAATTACCAAAATATAATTTTATCTATAAAACCGCAACTTTCTAAGTTTATAAACCCGGCTGATGTAGAGATTTTACTCAAAGAAAATTTATCTGAGCTACAGAGGAGTGTATTGGGTTTTTCCCAAAGTATTGTAATTTATTTGTCCAATATAGTTTCCAGTATTACTTTTGGTATAGTCATTGTCCCTTTAATTTTATTTTATCTAATGAGAGATATAGTTAAGTTTAAAGAAAATTTGTATATTTATGTAGCAAAGGAAAATAAAAAAGAATTTAAGGAAGTTCTGGAGGAAATAGATAATATTGTCAGTGGTTTTATTCGTGGTCGAATAATAGTCTGTTTTATTGTGGGGACTTTGATTGGTATAGGGCTGTATTTCTTAAATTTGGAATTTGCCTTGATTATCGGAATTGTTAGTGGAGTTTTTAATTTTATTCCTTATTTAGGCGCTATTGTAGGAGTTGTTCTGGCTCTAATTTTTGCTTTGGGTAACCCCTGGTGGTCTTTGTTGATGATTGTAGTTTTATTTGTTTTAGTTAATCAACTTGAGGCGGTATATCTTAATCCTAATATCTTGGGAAAGGGATTAGGTTTGCATCCTTTAACAGTAATCTTATCAATGTTAATTTGCGGTCAGTTGTTGGGAATATTAGGAGTATTAGTAGCCGTTCCTTTAACAGCTATCTTGAAAGTTTTATTCTTTAGATATTTAGTCCAGGAGGGATAGAATAGGTTATATGAAAAAGATATTCTGCATAATTTTAATGACAGTTTTATTGACTATTTTATTTCTTGTTTCTTCAGTTTTAGCTCAATCTTCAGAAATAAAGATACTATTAGATAATAACCCCCTCGAAACCGTTATCCCTTCAGTTATCGAGAATGACCGATTATTTGTTTCAGCTCGTAATGTAGTAGAAGCTTTAGGTGGAATGATTACCTGGTTCCCGGCTTTAAAGTTAATGACTATAAATATTAATAGCCGTACAGCCCGTTTAGTAATAGACGAACCTTCTTTGGATATAGATAAAAAGGTAATTCCTCTGGAAATGCCAGCCAGAATTATCGACAATCGGGTAATGATTCCCTTGGAAGTAATTAAAATTATTGCCGAAGTAGATATTAAATGGGATAACCAGGCTAGGACCTTATTTGTTAATACCATAAGGCCTTATCTGTTGAAAGTCAGAAGTTATTCTTATCCCGATAAAACCAGGGTGGTAATAGATTTATCTGAAAAGACAGAATTTAGAGCAGATAAATTAATAAATCCGGATAGAATTTTTATCGATATAATGGGTTCTGATATAAAATTAGAAGATAACTCAAAGCAGATAAGGATAGATGATGGGGTGATAAAAACAGTAAGGACAGCTCAATTTAACCAGGAAATTATCAGAGTTGTATTGGATCTTTATCAGCAAACAAAATACCAACTTTTCAGCCTTATTGAACCCGATAGGGTAGTGATTGATATATTCAAATCAGGTGAAGGGGCAGCCATTACTGAAACTCTTCCCGTTCCCGCTAAGCCCAAAGAAAAGCTTATCCCTAAGCTCGAAGAAAAGCTTATCCCTAAACCCGAAATAACCGGGAAAAGAGTAGTCATTATTGACCCCGGGCATGGAGGGAAAGACCCGGGAGCGATCGGACCTACCGGCTTAAAAGAAAAAGATGTTACTTTGGGAATCGCTCTTTATTTAGAGAAATTGTTAAAAGGGGTCGGTATTCCCACTTATTTAACCAGAAGTAAAGATGAATTTGTTTATCTGGAAAATAGAACAAATTTCGCTAACCAGAAAAATGGTTTTATATTTTTAAGTTTACATGCTAATTCGGTTTTAAATCATCGTCCCACTGCTCAAGGAATAGAGACCTTCGTGTTAAGTTCCAAATATATGGGTGCTTCTGCCAGAGATGTAGCAGATAGAGAAAATAGAGCTAGCAGGGCTCACCCGGAGTTAGATACAGATTTAGCTAAGATCATCGCTGACCTGGAAGAGAGCGCTAACATAAACTACAGTTTTGATTTTGCTGATATTATCCAGAAAAAATTAGTAGAGTATCTAAAATTAGAAGACAGGGGAATAAAACAAGCCCCTTTTGTTGTATTAAAAGGAGCGAATATGGTAGCAGTTATTGCAGAGGTAGCTTTTCTTTCCAATCCTAAAGAGGAAGAGTTACTAAAAACTAATAAGTTTAGAGAAAATGCTGCTCAAGCCCTGTTCGAAGCAATAAAATATTATATAGAAAATACCCCTGATAATGGCGTATAGGATTAATCATTATGGCGAAAAACAGAAAGTCAAAGAAGAAAAAAAATAATCTAAAAATTATTTTTACATTGTTAGCATTTGTGCTAATTCTATTCTTTAGCTATACCATATTTAATAAGTTTATTGTTCCTGTCTGGGAAAGATACAAGGAAAAGCCTGTTGTTACCAAGGAAGTTCCTTACAAAGAAGAAGAAAGAGAAGAAGTTCAACCTGTGGCGATAGAAGAGATGGTCGAAGTAAACCTTTATTTTTCTGATTCTCAAGCAATGTACTTGGAGCCGGAAAAAAGAAAAATATCCCAAACACCTTCTTTGGCCAGACAAGCAGTTATTGAGCTGATAAAAGGTCCGGAAAATTCTGAACTTTATCCTACAATTCCTCAAGGAACTCAAGTCAATGAAGTATATATTGTTGATGATATTGTCTATGTAGGTTTATCTGAAGAAATATTTAAAAATCATCCTGGAGGAAGCAGTGGTGAATTGATGACCGTCTATTCTATAGTTAGCACTTTAACTGAAATTCCCCCAATTGTAGGTGTTCAGATATTAGTGGAGGGAAATGAGATGAATAGTTTGGTCGGACATATAGACATCAGTATGCCTTTGCTGAGAGACGAAGATTGGATTAAACCAGAAAACTAAAATGGTTAATATAGAAAAATAGGAAGTGACAAAGATTAACATTGGTGATTTATCTTTAATTTTCAGAAATAAGATCGTAATAATTGCTTTTATAACCTGGGTTATAAATCAGATCTTAAAGTTAATAATATTTTATATTACCGAAAAAAAATGGGATATGAGGAGATTTATTGGGGCAGGAGGGATGCCCAGCACTCATTCCGCCCTTTCTGTGTGTGTAGCAATAACCATTGGCATAAAGGAAGGTTGGGACTCCCCTTTATTTGCTTTTGCTATAGTTATAGCTTTTATTATTATGGCCGATGCAGCCGGGGTAAGGAGAGAAACGGGAGAACAAGCCGTAGTATTAAATAAAATTATTTTAGAATTTTTTAACGAAATAAAGTTAAAAGACAAGCGATTAAAAGAATTAGTTGGGCATACTCCTTTTGAAGTTATTGTGGGAGCTTTTATTGGAATTATAATGGCTTGGATATTATGTGCGGTAATTTAGCTTTTATAGATAGAATTTCAGCCCAAGAGGTGAATTTATAGATTTGAAAAAATTAACGAAAGAACGTTTAGATATATTACTGGTTGAAAAGGGATTTTTCCCCACCAGAGAAAAAGCTAAAAGTGCGATAATGGCTGGAGAAGTTTTAGTTGATGAAGAAAAATTTAATAAAGCAGGACGAATAGTTAAATTCGATAGTAATATTTCAGTAATAAAGAAAGATACTGTTTATGTAAGCAGGGGTGGCGAAAAATTAGAGAAAGCTATAAAAGAGTTTAACATTTTGGTCAAAGGAAAGAGAGTAATAGATGTTGGTGCATCTACAGGGGGTTTTACCGATTGCCTTTTAAAATCCGGAGCTGAAAAAGTGTATTGTGTAGATGTAGGCTACGGACAGTTAGCCTGGAAACTGCAAAAAGATAGCCGAGTCGTAGTTATAGACAGAACCAATATAAGATATCTTACTGCTGATAAATTTGATAGTCTATTTGATCTGGCCACTATAGATGTCTCCTTTATTTCATTAGATAAAGTCTTGCCAGCAGTGTATAATCTACTTAAGGGAAAAGGAGAAGTGGTGGCTTTAATCAAACCACAGTTCGAAGCAGGCCGGGAGTTCATTCAAAAAGGCGGGGTAGTAAAGAAGGTAGAAGTTCATCAGATGGTAATCGAAGGAGTTGGCGATAAAGCGCAGGAAATGGGTTTTAGTATTCAAGGTTTAACTTTTTCTCCTTTAAAAAAAACTTCCGGTAATATAGAATATCTCATCTTTTTAGTAAAAAATTCTGGAAAAGATAAGATAAATAATTTTCCTCAAATTGTTGAAGAAGTGGTAAAACAAGCTCACCAGAAACTTTCTCCCAAAAAATAATATTTGGAGTGAAGTTTTTGAATATAAATGAAAATGCTGTTTTAATCTTTGTTTTATTTATTAGCGGAGGGATAATATGCCTGGTTCTATTTATCAAGACAAGCAATTGGTTAAGAGCTAAGAAATTAAGAAAGAGATTTTCTAAAAGCAGGCAAGCGGAAAAAGAAGCAGAGAAAATATTAAGGAAAAACGGTTATACGATTATAGATGCCCAAAAAAGCAAACCGATCCTTCTAACTATCGGTGATAAGATTCATCGCTACTTGGTGCGGATAGATTATTTAGCAAGAAAGAGAGGGAAAGTCTTCGTAGTAGAAGTTAAAAGTGGAGAGAAGATTCCCTATATTACCAACCGGGAGACCCGAAGACAGATGTTGGAGTATTATCTTGCTTACCAACCGTGCGGTATTCTTTTGTTGAATATGAAAAATAAGAGTATTTCTGAAGTTAAGTTTCAATTCGAAAGCACTAGGCGCCAAAAAGCAATAAGGTTAGTATATTTTTTAGCAGGAGCAATTTTTAGTTTGGTCTTATATTATTTGCTTCAAGGAGGGTGCAGATGAAATTAGGCAGCATTGGTTTAATAGTGAATTATAAAAAAGAAAAAACCCGGGAAACAGCCTGCAGGATAATTGATTGGCTGAATTTTAAAAAACTAAAAGTTTGCATAGAAGGAGATAAGGGTAAAGAAATTGGGAAGGAAGAATTAGACTGCCCTACTGAAAAATTTCTTAAAGAAGTTGATCTAATAATCTCTTTGGGTGGGGACGGAACTCTCCTTAGAGCAGCCAGATTGGCCGCTGCCGAAGATTTACCGGTCTTTGGAGTGAATTTAGGAGGATTGGGCTTTTTGACTCAAATTGGCATCAATGACCTGGAAAAGTCCTTAGAGAAACTGTATCAGGGGAGATATTTTCTTGATGAGCGAATGATGTTAAATTGTACAGTGAAAAGAAGAGAAGAGGAGATTGTAAAATTTACTGCTTTGAATGATGTGGTTATAGGCAAAGGAGCTTTTGCCCGAATTATCTGCCTGGCTACTTATGTTAACAATGATTATGTTATTACTTATTCAGCAGATGGATTGGTTGTCTCTACTCCTACAGGTTCTACTGCTTATTCTCTTTCTGCTGGCGGTCCTATTCTTAACCCTAATATAAATTCTATAATACTTACCCCTATCTGCCCCCATACTTTGTCTGCACGGCCTTTAATTATCAGTGAAAATGACCAGGTAAAAATAAAATTGGAATCAAGCGAAGAGAAAGTAATGGTAACTATAGATGGGCAGGAGGGCTTTGTTTTAAAACCAAAGGATGAAGTGATAATAAAAAAATCAGATCATAAAGCCCGGCTAATTACTTTTAAAGAAAAAAGTTTTTATGCTATTTTACGGGAAAAATTAAGGTGGAGTGGACAGATAGATAAGTAATTAATCAATTAACTAGCTAACTAATTATTTATACTATGAGGTGGATACAGAAATAAATGTTATTTCAGTTAAATATAAAGAATATGGCTTTAATAAAAGAATTAAATATTGAATTTGAGGAAGGATTAAACGTTTTAACCGGTGAGACCGGAGCTGGAAAATCTATTATCATAGAAGCAATAGATTTAATTTTGGGAGGCTCTACTGCTACTGATTTAATCCGGGACGGAGAGGATAGATTGGTAGTTGAAGGTCTGTTTCTGTTAGTTCCCCAAGAAAAAGAGCTAATAAGTAATTTAAATTTAGATGCGGAAATTGTTGATGGAGAGGAAGATTTACTTATCAGACGGGAAATTAACAAGAAAGGACGGAATAAATGCTGGATTAATCAACGATTGATAAATTTATCCACACTTCAAGAGATTGGTAAATTTTTAGTTGATTTACACGGACAACATAATCATCAATCTCTTTTAGACTCTTCCAAACATATTGACCTGATGGATAATCTGGGTGGAGATAAAATTATTAAATATAGAAAAGAATTAGCTGATAATTATCGAATGTGGCGGGAAAAGAGCAAAAAGTTATTTCAGTTGATAAAAGATGGAGAGGAAAATTCAAAACGGATAGATTTTTTAAAATTTCAATTAGAAGAAATAGACAAAGCTTCCTTGGCTAAAGATGAGGATAAGGTTTTAGAAGAGGAAGAGATGGTATTAAGAAATGCCGAGAAGATAATTGAGACCATGGAAAAAGCTAATTTTGTTCTTTACGAAGGTGGATCAGAACAAGCCTCGGTAAGAGATTCTTTAAGCGAAGTTTCTATAGATTTAGGGGAGATATCTTCATTAGACCGGCGGATAGAAAAGATAAGAGAAAATTTAAAAGAAATAGGCTACCAATTTGAGGATATTGTTAATGAAATTGTAAAGTATAAAGACGAAATAGATTTAGATAGCCAAAAATTAAAAGAAGTTGAGGGAAGATTAAATCTGATTAATAGTCTAAAGAGTAAATACGGCTCTACCGTAGAAGAGATATTGGAATACCGCCAAAAAATGTATCAGGGATTAGAAGACATTGATTATAGTGAAGATAAGGTAAAAAAGTTAAAAGAAGATCTCGATTCCCTGGAAAATAAAATATCTGCTATTTCTCAGCATCTAAATGCAAATCGTAGAAAGATCGCCGAGGATTTAGAGAAGATGGTGATAAGAGAATTAGAAGATTTAAATATGAAGAAATGTCAGTTTAAAGTTTCAATTAATAATTACGAGGATGATAACGGGATAGAAATAGAAGGGAAAAAATATAAGATAGGTCCAAAAGGGATAGATGATATTGAGTTTATGATTTCTCCTAACATAGGAGAAAGACTGCGTCCTTTAGCCCGAATTGTCTCTGGAGGAGAGGTTTCGAGAATTATGTTAGCTTTAAAATCAATCCTTTCAGAGGTTGATCAAGTTCCTACTTTAATCTTTGATGAAATCGATAGCGGAGTAGGTGCGCGTTTGGGTGAGGTAATCGCTCAAAAACTGAAGGCTCTTTCTAAAAAGAGACAGGTAATTTGTGTAACTCACTTGCCTCAGATAGCCTGTAGAGCCGGAAGGCATTTCTATATTGAAAAATATGTTTTAAATAATCAAACAGGAATAAAATTAAATGAGATGAAAGGCGAAGAGCGGGTTAAAGAAATCGCCCGAATGTTAGACGGAAGTCAGATGAGTGAGATTACTATTCAGCATGCCCAAAAGATGTTAGATAGATAAGGTTGTTAGCTTATGAAAGAGAAGATTAATGCAAACAAAGGCAAATGGAAAAAAGAATTTGCCACACAAAAAGAGATTCAGAGTACCTTAAAGGCCATAATTCGTTCTACTGATGATGCTATTTCAGTAGTAGACGAAGATGGTCTACATACCATTATAAACCCTGCTTATACCCGTCTTACTGGTTTAATCGAAGAAGATGTTTTGGGAAAACCGCCTACCATTGATATTGCTGATGAGGGTGAAAGTATGCATTTAAAAGTACTAAGAACCAAGGAACCGGTGCATGGTGTAAGGATGAGAGTTGGGCCTAATCGTAAAGAGGTGATAGTGAATGTTGCGCCAGTAATAGTAGAAGGAGTATTAAAGGGTAGTGTGGCAGTGATACATGATGTTTCTGAGATTGAATATTTAAACGAAGAGTTGAAGCGGGTTAAACAAAGGGTTAGACATTTAGAATCAAAATATACTTTTGAAGATATTGTAGGAAAAAGCAGAGGTATGGTTGTTGCTAAAGAACAAGCCATAAAGGCTGCCCAAACTCCAGCGACCGTTTTACTTCAAGGAGAAAGTGGAACCGGGAAAGAACTCTTTGCTCATGCCATCCATCATGCTAGCAAAAGAAAAAACCAGCAATTTATTCGGATAAACTGTTCTGCCTTGGTGGATACTTTATTAGAAAGTGAGCTTTTCGGTTATGAAGGGGGGTCATTTACCGGAGCAAAAAAGACCGGAAAAAAAGGATTATTTGAAGAAGCCGACAAAGGGACTATATTTTTAGATGAAATTGGAGTGATGAGCCTGAATTTGCAGGCTAAGTTATTGAGGGTGCTTCAAGAAAAGGAGATTGTGAGAGTAGGAGGAAGAAGTTCTATTAATGTGGATGTCAGGATAATCTCAGCAACTAATATTGATTTAAAGAATGCGGTAAAAGAAGGAAGGTTCAGAGATGATCTTTATTACCGATTATATGTTATCCCTATTTATATCCCTCCTTTAAGGAAGCGGAAAGAAGATATGTCTCTTTTAGTTAATAATTTGATAAGAAAATATAATCAAGATTTTGGAAGAAACGTAAAAGGGATTTTACCGGAAGCATTAAATATACTATCGGGCTATTCCTGGCCGGGAAACGTAAGAGAATTGGAAAATGTAATTGAAAGAGCAGTGATAAATATGAAATTAAGTGATGAATTAATTTTACCCAAACATATTCCTCCTTTAATTGAATTAAATAAAGTTAAAGCAATCGAAGAAAAACCAGCTATCAGTTCTGAACCTGATAGTTTAGTTAATTATAATTTAGGTAAAAATAGTTTAAAGAAAATAAAAGATGATACGGAAAGAATGGCACTGATAAATGCTTTAAAGACTGTCAATGGGGATAGTTTAAAGGCAGCAAAAAAATTGGGAATCAGCCCGAGAAGTTTCTATTATAAAATAAAAAAATACAATATTAAAAAGATATATGAATATAAATAGAGGGCAATTAGCCAATTAAATTAGTCGTTAGCGAATAGTCGTTAGTATTAAATACAGGTTGTCAATTATCAGTTCTTGATATATTTTTAAATTTATCCTGTAGGGGGCGGATGCAATCCGCCCCGGATTATTTTGCTTAATTATTATATAAATGTAATTATTAACAAAATGTTACACAATGTGCAAATTTATGCAATTAAATGCAAATGATAATAGAAATAAAAAACCATGATTGATTTTAAAAATAGCCTTTTACTAATTAGTAAAAGCTATTTTTGCTTTATAAGGATTGCTCAATAGATTGGCACGAAAATTGCTTAATAATATAGTTAACAAGTTATATATATAACTTGTTAAAATAAAAAATAAAAAAGGAGCGGGAAAAATGTCTATAAATACTGAAGAATTTTACTCCGTCTTAGCTTCAAAAATGGAAGCTTCAGCTATTCGAGAGATTTTGAAATTAGTTCAAAAACCGGAAGTGATATCATTAGCGGGAGGAATGCCGGATCCCAAGACTTTTCCGGTAGAAGATATAAAGAAAATAACTCAGAAGGTATTATCCAAAAAAAGTGCTCAAGCCTTACAGTATAGCAGTACCGAAGGATTACCTGAATTAAGAAAATGTATTTTAGAATACTTAGCAAAAGACGGTAATAATGGGGAATTAGAAAATATAATTATTAGTTCCGGTTCACAACAAGGATTAGATTTAGTGGGTAAAACATTTTTAAGTCCCGGAGATGTTGCAATAGTAGAACTGCCCAGCTATTTAGCTGCTTTAAACGCTTTTTATAGTTATGGGGGAGAATTAGTAGGCATACCTATGGATGAAGACGGGATGCGGATGGATATATTAGAGGAAGAACTTACCCGGCTTAAAAACGAAGGTAAAAAAGTTAAGTTCATATATACTATTTCCAATTTTCAAAATCCTGCAGGAGTAACCATGTCTCTGGCTCGACGAAAGAAGACTATCGAAATTGCTCATAAATTTAATGTATTTATTGTAGAAGATAACCCTTATGAAAAACTCAGATTTGAAGGAGAGCCAATTCCCTCTATATATTCTTTGGAAAAAAATGGTTCTGTTATTAGTCTGGGTACTTTTTCCAAGATATTATGTCCCGGGTTGCGGCTGGCTTGGATCTTAGGCAATAAAGAAATAATAAGGAAGATGGCCATACTGAAACAGGCAACCGATTTATGTACCAGTACCTTAACCCAATTAATTGCTTGTGAGTATTGTCAATCAGGTAAATTAGAAGAAAACATCAAGTCTAATGTTAAAATTTATAAGAAAAAAAGAGATGCAATACTAAATGCTTTAGAGAAATATTTCCCAAAAGAGGCTGTCTGGACTAAACCTCAAGGTGGATTTTTTGTAGTTGCTACTTTACCTGAGTACATAGACACCAAAGAAATGCTTAAAGAGGCAATTGAAGAAAATGTGGCCTATGTGCCCGGTGCTCCATTTTTTGCTGATGGAAAAGGCCAAAACACTATGCGGCTGTCTTTCTGTTTCCCAAGTGAAGAAAATATTGAAGAAGGCATTAAGAGAATAGGTAATTTAATCAAGAAGAAAATAAAAAATTAAATTAGTATCGAGTATCAAGTGAAGGAAGTAGAAGTAAGGAGCCGGTATTCAGGAGTCAGAAGAAAGCAAATAGAAGAAAGAATGAAATAAGCATTATAATGTAGGGGCACAATTCATTGTGCCCCTACAACCTAACGACTAATTTAACTGGTAAACCGGGTAACCAAATAGTTACATGAACTTGTAACTTATCTTCAAAGTTAACGACTATTCACTAACGACTAATTTAATTGGTTAATTGGTAAAATTTTTAATAAAGAGGTGATAGGAAAAAATGTTGAGAACTTTTGATGAAGTTTTAAATAAGGCAAAGGATTATGGCCCTAAAAAAATGGCAGTAGCTTCTGCTGGGGCAGAAGATGTATTAAAAGCAGTTGAAGCTGCTCGAAAAGAAGGATTAACCGATTCAATTTTAGTCGGCGATAAAAAAGAAATTATTCAGATAGCCAGTAAAATGGGTATCGATCTTGCTAATTATGAAATAATTGACAAACCTGATAAAACAGAAGCTGCCCGATGTGCTGTAGAATTAGTACGAAACAAAGAGGCCTCTATATTAATGAAGGGGATGTTAGGGACAGCAAGGATATTAAAGGCTATTTTAGATAAAGAAATCGGATTAAGGACTGATAGGATGCTCAGCCATGTTTATACCCTGCAGATTAAAGGTTATGATCGTTTGCTTACTATGACCGATGGAGCTATGAGTATCAGCCCGGATTTAAAACAAAAAGCCCAGATAATTCAGAATGCTATCTATTATGCCCATTCAATTGGAATAGAGAAACCCAAAGTAGCAGTTGTTGCAGCTTTAGAATTAGTGAATCCTGATATGCCGGCAACTATCGACGCAGCCTGTTTAGCTAAAATGAGCGAGAGGGGACAGATTGTTGGGGGAATAGTGGATGGACCATTAGGTTTTGATAATGCCATCTCCAAAGAAGCGGCAAAGCGTAAAGGAGTTGAAAGCCCTGTTTCCGGAGAAGTAGATATTGTATTGGTGCCAAATATCGAATCAGGGAATATTTTTGCCAAAGGTTTAGTCTATTTAGCTAACGCAGTACCTGCCGGATTGCTTTTGGGGGCAAAAGCTCCGGTAGTATTAGTTTCTCGTTCAGATACTGCGCAGTCAAAATTGTATTCTATCGCCCTGGGAGTATTGATGAGCGAGATGACCGAAAACAAGTAAGATTAGCTGAGCTAAAAGAGGTGATATTTTTATGGCTAAAGATTATAAAATATTAGTGATAAATCCCGGTTCTACTTCCACCAAAGTAGCATTATTCTCTAATGAACAATTACTGTTTGATAAGAAGATCGAACATAATAGTGAGGAATTATCAGCTTTTCATAAGATTATTGACCAATATGAATTCAGATTAAAAATAATTTTAAATTTTTTAAAAGAAAAAGGAATTGATCATTCTGTTCTCGATGCGGTAGTGGGTAGGGGAGGATTATTAAAACCTATTGCTAGCGGCACTTACCGAGTGAATGACAAGATGTTAGAGGATCTCCGTAAGGGAGTAAGTGGGGAACATGCTTCTAATTTGGGTGGATTGCTTGCCCACGGAATTGCTGAGAAGTTATCCATCCCTTCTTATATAGTTGACCCGGTAGTAATTGATGAGATGAAACCTGTTGCCAGGATTTCAGGTATGCCGGAGATTCCGCGAATTAGTATACTCCATGCCTTAAATCAGAAAGCAGTTGCGCGAAAAGCAGCATTAGATTTAGGTAAAAATTATGAGAAAATAAATTTTATTATAGCCCATTTAGGTGGAGGGATTTCAGTAGGAGTTCATTGTAAAGGAAATATTATTGATGTCAATAATGCTCTTAATGGAGAAGGACCTTTTACCCCGGAAAGAAGTGGCGGAGTGCCTGTAGGCGCCCTGGTAGAGCTTTGTTTTTCCGGTAAATTTACCAAAGATGAGATTATGAAAAAAATAAAAGGTAAAGGTGGATTGGTAGCTTATTTAAACACTAATGATGTCAGAGAAGTAGTAAAGAGGATAAAACAAGGAGATAAAAAGGCAAAATTAATTTTAGAGGCCATGGCTTACCAAGTAGCCAAGGAGATTGGAGCAGGAGCTACAGTATTAAAAGGCCAAGTAGATGCTATTATTTTAACCGGGGGCATAGCCTATAACAATGAATTTGTTAATATGGTGAAAGATAGGGTAAGCTTTATATCTTTAGTTATGATCTATCCGGGTGAAGAGGAGATGCTGGCTTTATGTGATGGTGCTTTAAGAGTTCTAAGGGAAGAAGAGGTGGAAAAAGTATATTGAATAAACATATAAAGATATTTGTAGGAGGTTTTGGAAGCGGAAAGACAGAAATTGCCATTAATTATTCAATATATTGTAGAAAAAATTATACCAAGGTTGCTATTGTAGATTTAGATATTGTTAATCCTTATTTTAGAACTCGAGAAGCAAGAGATGCCTTAAATCTCAAGGGTGTGGAGGTAGTTGCCCCGGAAGGAAATTTATTTTATGCTGAGCTGCCCCTAATCTCACCCGAAATAAAGGGTTTAATCCAGAATCCGGATTACCGTTTAATTCTTGATGTAGGCGGAGACGATACAGGGACAGTAGTTTTGGGTAATTTTAGACATTTTATTAAAGATTTAGATTATGAGATGTTGCTCGTGGTGAATTCTTGTCGGCCTTTTACTCAAAGCGTACCTCAAATTAAACAGATGGCTCAAGAAATAGAAAATAGATCTCGATTAAAAATTCACGGAATAGTAAGCAACCCGAATTTAAGCAGCCAGACCGATGAAGAAACAATTAAAAAAGGGCATCTTTTGATAAAAAAGTCAGCTCAAAAATTAGAGATCCCTGTTAAATTTATCTGTGTAGACGAACGATTTTCAAAAAAAATAAAAAAGGAAAATTTTACAGAGCCAATATTTTATATAAAACGATTTATGCGTTTACCGTGGGAATAAGTTTATAAAAAGGAAGGAGGAAAAAATATGGCAAAAATTGTAATTGATGAGGGAAGATGTAAAGGATGTGAATTGTGTCTGGCAGCTTGCCCTAAATATATTATAGTTATGTCTGAAAATTTTAATAAAAAAGGTTATCACTCGGCCAAACAGATTAACCCGGAAGAATGTACCGGTTGTGCTTTTTGTGCCATGACCTGCCCGGATGTTGCCATTGAAGTATTTAAGTAAATTAGTCGTTAGTGAATAAACCTAGCGTGGAGCGTATATATTGGTTATATAGTTAGTTGATTACTTGGTCGATTAGTTCAGAAAACGAAAGAAAGAAACCCAGCTAACCGGGTAAATAATTAAGCAGCTAACTATTCTATACAATTAAATTATTAATAAGGAGGCTGAAAAATGGGAGAAAAAATGTTAATGAAAGGAAATGAGGCTATCGGAGAAGCTGCAATTCGCGCTGGCTGCCGATATTATTTCGGTTATCCGATTACTCCTCAAAGTGAATTAACTGCCTATATGGCAAAAAAATTACTAAAGATGAAAGATGCTGCTTTCGTACAAGCCGAGAGTGAGATAGCAGCTATTAATATGGTATATGGAGCTGCTTCTACCGGAGTAAGAGTTATGACTTCTTCCTCAAGCCCGGGAATAAGTTTAAAACAAGAGGGGATTTCCTATATTGCCTGTTCTGAAGTACCTTGCGTGGTGGTTAATATGCAAAGAGGTGGCCCGGGTTTAGGAGATATTCAACCTTCCCAGGCTGATTACTTTCAAGCTGTAAAAGGAGGAGGACATGGTGATTACCATTTAATAGTACTAGCCCCTTCTTCAGTGCAAGAGTTGGTAGATTTGACTATGGATGCTTTTGATTTAGCGGATAAATATACAAATCCGGCAATGATATTAGGTGATGGACTTATAGGCCAGATGATGGAAGCAGTAGAATTTAAGGAAAGACCAAAAGTTGAACTTCCAGATAAAAGTGGGTGGACCTTGACCGGATGCAAAGGAAGAGAACACCGCTATGTTGTTTCTTTTGACTTAGACCCAAATATTTTGGAAAAATGGAATTTAAAAATAAATGAAAAATATAAGAAACTTAAAGAAAAAGAAGTTAGATACGAAGCTGTAAATCTAGAAAATGCAGATTTAGTAATTGTAGCTTATGGAACGGTAGCTCGTATTGCAAAAACTACAATCCAAATGGCCAAAAAAGAAGGATTTAATATTGGATTAATTAGACCAATTACCTTATTCCCCTTTCCCGAAAAGATAATAGCAAATACTGCTGGGAAGACAAAGAAATTTTTAACAGTGGAAATGAGTTTAGGTCAAATGGTTGAAGACGTAAAATTGGCGGTAAATGGAAAAGCAGAAGTCAACTTTTACGGTCGAGCCGGTGGAATAATACCTTCCCCGGAAGAGATTTTAAAAGAAGCAAAGAAATATTTATAAAGTAAACTACTAAATAATTCTTATACTATTATGGAGGTGGATTTTATATTATGAAAAAAGTATTTGGACGACCAGAATCCTTAACGGAAGTTCCTTTTACTTATTGCCCCGGCTGTCATCACGGAATTGCTCATCGATTGGTAGCTGAGGTTTTAGATGAATTTAAGGTTAGAGAAAATACTATAGGAGTTTGTCCGGTAGGATGTTCGGTTTTTGCTTACCTATTCTTTAATGTTGACATGATATGTGCAGCGCACGGAAGGGCTCCGGCAACTGCTACTGGTATTAAAAGGGTAAAACCCGATTCAATTGTATTTACTTATCAAGGTGACGGAGATTTAGCTTCGATTGGTACTGCGGAAATAGTACATGCTGCTAATAGAGGTGAAAATATTACGGTTATTTTTATAAATAATGCTATTTACGGGATGACCGGGGGGCAAATGGCCCCAACTACTTTAGTCGGTCAAGTAACTCAAACCTCTCCCTACGGAAGAGATCCTAAGACTATGGGTTATCCGATAAGAATGGCTGAAATGTTATCTACTTTAAAGAGGGCTGCTTATATTTCTCGGGTAGCTTTAAACAAACCGGCGAATATAATAAAAGCCAAAAAATCAATCAAAAAAGCATTTCAAGTACAATTAGATAAGAAGGGATTTTCTATGGTGGAAATTTTATCTACCTGTCCCACTAACTGGGGTTTAAGTCCGATTGAGGCCTCTAAGTGGTTAGAGGAAAATATGATTCCTTATTACCCTTTAGGTGAATTTAGAACTCCCGAGGAGGTGGCTTAGATGTTGGAAGAAGTTATTATCGCTGGGTTTGGTGGACAAGGATTAATGTTAATGGGTAGATTATTAGCTTATGCAGGAATGATGGAAGGTGAAAAAGTTGCCTGGATGCCTTCTTATGGTCCGGAAATGAGGGGAGGAACAGCTAATTGTACAGTAATAATTTCTTCAGAAGAAATTGCTTCCCCGGTTGTGCATTATCCTAAATCTGTTATTGCCATGAATGAACCTTCTTTAGATAAATTTGAAGAAACTGTTCAGAAAGACGGGTTGATTGTGGTAAACAGTTCTTTGATAGAGCGGGAGGTAAATAGAAACGATGTTGCTGTAGTTAGAGTTTCCGCAAATGATATAGCTAATAAATTAGGAAATCTAAAAGTAGCTAATATGGTGGTTTTAGGTGCTTATGTTAAAAAATCTGGAGTAGTAAAACTGGAAACCATATTTAAAGTTTTAGAGAAAACTTTAACCGGACCTAAACAAAAATTAATCGATATAAATAAAGAAGCTTTAAAGCAAGGAGCAGAATTAGTAAAAGAGTGATAAAAAATAAAAACTTAAAGTAAGGAACGAAAAACCATAATTAAAAATTAAAAACTTTTAATAAAGGATTGCTATCAATATAGAGGGGGCGGATTTATCCGCCCCGTATTTGTTTGCATAATAAATACTTCTCGTTATATACTAAGATACGATATACGATGTACTAAAAAGAAAGGGGATAAATTAATGGTTAACGAAAAAAGATTGGTAGAATCTTTTGTGGAATTAGTTAAGATAGACAGTGTATCCAGAGAAGAGAAGAAAATTGCATATTTTTTAATAAAAAAACTAAAAGATTTAGGATTGGAAGTTATAGTTGATCAAGCCGGTGAGAAGGTTAAATCTAATAGTGGAAATATAATAGCCCGTTTAAAAGGAAACATCAAAAAAGCTACTCCTATTATGTTTTCCGCTCATATGGATACAGTTGTCCCGGGGAAAAAAATTAATCCTATTTGCGATGGAGAAAAGATAGTAAGCGATGGAAAAACAATTTTAGGAGCAGATGATAAGGCAGCAATTGCCGCTTTATTAGAGGCATTATATATTATTAAGGAAAAAAATATTTTACATGGTGACATAGAGATTGTATTTAGTATCTGTGAAGAAATAGGTTTATATGGAGCAAAGAATTTAGATCTCTCTCAGTTAAAATCTAAAATAGGTTTTATCTTAGATGCTGGAGGCCAAGTAGGAGGAATTACTACTAGTGCTCCTTCTCAGAATTCTATCGAATTTATTATTAGAGGGAAGGCATCCCATGCCGGCGCTGAACCAGAAAAGGGAATTAATGCTATCCAGGTAGCCGGATTTGCTCTTTCCCGGATGAAGTTAGGGCGAATCGATGAGGAAACTACTACTAATATTGGAGTTATTTCCGGCGGTAAAGCTACTAATATTGTCCCCGATAAGGTAACATTAAAAGGAGAAGTTAGAAGTAGAAACGAAGAAAAATTAGAAAAATATACTGAACAATTAAAAAAGATTGCTGAAGATACTGCTCAGGAGTTTAAAGCAAAAGCAGAGATAAAGATTAACAAAGAATATGATTGCTATAATTTATCTTCTGATGATAGAACAGTTAAAATAGCAATTAAAGCGGCAAAAAAAATAGGATTATTACCATCATTTCATGCGAGTGGTGGGGGGAGTGATGCCAATGTATTTAATAAAAAAGGACTTCCCTCAGTTGCTTTAGCTATAGGGATGGAGAAGGTTCATACTCTGGAAGAATATATTCTTGTCAAAAATTTAAAAAATACAGCAGAATATATTTTATCTATCATAAATGTCGTAACCTCAGGAGAGAATTAAATGGCTGAAGAAGATTTTTTAAAAGAAAAAACTTTATCTTCTACTTATATCTATCAGGGGAAAATTATTAATCTTCGTAAGGATAAAGTAAAACTCCCTGATGGTCGGGATACTATTAGAGAGATAGTTGAACATCCTGGGGCAGTAGTTATTTTAGCTCTAACAGAAAAAAAAGAGATAGTAATGATCAGACAGTTCAGAAAACCGACAGATGAAGTTTTATGGGAATTGCCAGCAGGGACAGTTGAAACAGGAGAAGATTTAGTTAGTTGTGCTCGGAGGGAATTGGAAGAGGAGACCGGTTATCATTCCCGAAAGATTAAAAAGCTGATAACTTTTTTCTCTACCCCCGGTTTTTGCAATGAAAAACTCACCCTCTTTTTAGCAGAAGATTTAGAGAAAAAAAATAAAAATGAAGATGCTGACGAATTTATTGAAGTTGAACTAATCAAACCAGATGAAGCCCTAAAATTAGTACAAGAAAATGTTATTAAAGACGCCAAAACCATTATTGGAATATTATACTTGCTAGTTAGTTAGCTGGTTACCTGGTTAACTAGTAAAGGAAATATAATAAAGAAGTCAGGAGACAGGAGTTAATTGGTTAATCGGAAAATTGGTTAATTGGAGAATTAATTAATGAATACATATTTTATGGATTTTCATGTGCACATTGGTAGAAGCAATAGTGGTGCCCCGGTAAAGATAACCGCTTCCAGAGATTTGACCTTTGCCAACATTGCCCAGGAATGTAAACATAGAAAAGGGATTGACATTGTAGGCATCGTTGACTGCGCTTCACCCGAAGTTATTGATGATATTTCACAATTAATCAACAGCGGAGAAATGAAACCCTTAAAAGAAGGTGGCTTAATTTATCAGGATAAAGTTACCATTATTTTAGGCTCAGAAATTGAAACAAAAGAAGCAAATGGAGGATTATCTCATCAAATAGCTTTTTTCCCTTATTTCGAAGATATAAAAGAATTTAGTAAAACCTTATCTCATTTAGTCACTAACGTAAGTTTAAGTAGTCAAAACTGTAAGATTAGTGCTCAAGAATTTTTTAAAATTATTAATCGAATTGGTGGAATATTAATTCCCGCTCATGTTTTTACGCCCCATAAAAGTGTTTATGGAAAATGTGTAAAAAGACTAAAAGAGATGTTTAACAGGGCTACTTTAAAAAAGATTCCTGCTATAGAATTGGGATTAAGTGCTGATACAGAAATTGCCGACCATTTAAAGGAGTTAAGCGAGTATACCTTTTTGACTAATTCGGATGCTCATTCTTTACCTAAAATTGGTAGGGAATATAACATTGTAGAATTGGAAAAAGCAAACTTTAAAGAGGTGCTTTTAGCCTTGCAGAGAAAAGAAGGAAGAAAGATAATCGCCAATTACGGCCTTGACCCCAAACTGGGTAGATACCATCGAACTTTTTGCGAGGTTTGTAATTATATAGCAACCAGCAATCCCCCAGTTTATAAATGCGAAAAATGTGGAAGTGATAAAATAGTAAAAGGGGTTTTTGATCGGATTGTGGAAATCGGAGATTACCGACAGTCTGTTTCTCCTTCTCATCGTCCCCCTTATTATCACCAGGTTCCTTTAGAATTTGTACCCGGTGTAGGTAAAAAGACCCTGAATAAATTGTTTGATTATTTCGGCACTGAAATGAATGTATTGCACGAAGCTTCTTATCAGGAAATCAGCCAGGTAGTAGGATTTGAAATTGCCCAAAATATAATTTTAGCTCGAAAGGGACTTTTAAAGTTAAGTTCTGGTGGCGGCGGAAAGTATGGAAAAGTCAAAAAGAAAGAAAAAATCTCCGGAGATAAAAATGTACACTTAAATTTCTAATTATGATTTTGTGCCTTTTGCTTTAAGCTTTTAACTGTAAATCGATAACTGAAAATATTATTCAAAACTAACGACCATCCACTATTCACTTACGAATAATCTATTTTCTGATTTTTTCTAAAAAAATAAAGCAAGTCCTTAAAAACTAGTTGATTTATATCAAAAATAACCAACTAGTATTTTTTTTTAAAATATTTTAAAATATTTTAAAAAAAAAAGAGGAAAATCAAAACTTTTGTAGAATATATTAATACAAAGGCAAATTAAGGAATATTAAAATAAAAAAAGAAGATATTTTATTAATTAGATAAACGATAATAATTTGTAGGTGATTTAAATTTGAGATTTTCATCTGATTTACTGGAAGAAATAAGAAATCGTTGTGATATTGTAGATATTATTTCAGACTATGTACATCTAAAACCAGCAGGAAAGGGATTTAAAGGATTATGTCCTTTTCACGGAGAGAAGACCCCTTCTTTTATGGTTAGTTCGGAAAAACAGTTATTTCATTGTTTTGGATGTGGAGAAGGGGGCAATGTTTTTAATTTCCTTATGAAATATGAAAAAATTAGTTTTTTTGAAGCAGTAAAGATGTTAGCTAAAAAATCAGGCGTATCCCTTCCCGTAAATGAAGAAAAAGAAAATATTCTTAGCAAACAAAAAGAAAAACTATATAAATTAAATAATCTAGCCGCAAATTATTACCGGGAAAGTCTATTGAAGACCAATCAAGGAAAAAAAATAATAAATTATTTAAAAAAAAGAGGGATTAACGATACTAGTGTCGAAAAGTATAAATTAGGTTATGCTCCTCCCGACTGGGACGCGTTAACTAACTTTTTAAAGAAAAAAGGGTATTCTTATGAAGAGCTAATCAAGGCCAGAATAATAAATAAGAGCAAAGTAGAGGGAAAATATATCGACTATTTTAGAGATAGAATAATTTTCCCTATCTTTAACTTGGCGGGAAGGGTAATAGGCTTTGGGGGCAGGGTTTTAGGTGATTCTTTACCCAAGTATATAAATTCTCCGGAAACGTTGGTTTATAACAAAGGGAGCAATTTATACAGTTTAAAATTTGCTAAGGAAGATATCCGAAAAAAGGGATACCTAATTATTGTAGAAGGCTATACTGATGTTTTAATTACTCAACAATACGAATTTAATAATGTAGCAGCATCTCTGGGAACAGCTTTAACTAATAAACAGATAGACTTAATAAAACGGTTTACCGATACAGTTTTAATCGCTTATGATGCAGATTCAGCCGGCAATATGGCAACTTTAAGAAGTTTGGATTTGCTGGTAAAAGACGGTCTTGATGTTAAAGTAATAGATTTACCACAAGGTTATGACCCGGCTGATTTTTTAATTAAAAAAGGAGAAATAGCTTTTCAAAATTTAATTGATAGGTCGCTTTCCTTAATAGACTATAAGTTAAAACTTTTATATTTAAAATATGGGTTTCAAAGCGTAGAGGGGAAAGTAAAAATTATAAAAGAAATTTTACCTACCTTAGGCTTAATTGAAACTGATAATGAGCTAACAATACAAATTGAAAAAATATCCAGAAAATTAAAATTACCAGAAAGTTCAATTAGAACTGATTTTAGAAAATACAAGAGGGGGTTAAAAGGATTTACCCCCAGTTTTATTAATTCGGATTCTGAACCAGGAAATATTAAAGCGGAAAAAATTCTCATCGGATGTATGCTGGAAAACGAAGAAATTGCTCAGGATATTTTAAAGAGGTTGAAAGCAGAAGATTTTTCAGTTTTGCTGCACCGTCAAATTGTAGAAGCTATTGAAAAAAATTTAAAAGATGCTAAAATGATAGATTCTCAGAAAATCATGGATTGTTTAAATAATGATGAAGCAGCAAAATTAATTTCTAAGATTTTAATAGAAGAAACTATTACTTTTAATAAGAAAATAATCTCCGGATATGTAGACACTATAAATAATTTTAAGTTAATTCAAAAGCGAGAGAATCTCGAGAAAAGAGCGAAAATTCTCGATGAAAAGATAAAAAAAACTGAAAAGATAGAAGAAGATGATTTAAAAGAATTAAGAGAAATTGTTAGACAACTAAAAGATCAAAATATTAATTAAAATTTTAATTTTATAATTTATTCAAATAAGTAGTTTTATTTTACGAAGGAAGGCTTGGTAATGGTGAAAAAGAAAATAATAAAAGATTTAGTTAAAGTAGGAAAAGCACAAGGCTATTTAACCTATAAAGAAATGGAAAAATATTTAGCAAATGATATTTTGGATTTGAGCGGGATAGAGGATTTATATGATGTTCTAAGTGAATCCGGAATTGAGTTAGTTGAAACTGAGGAAGAAGGCAATTTATTGCTTAAAGAGAAAGGTATTAAAGAAAAAAAGATTAAAGACCACTCTTCTAAAGAGAAATTAGATTTAAAAATAGGATTAGTGAAGCAATTAGAATTAGATGATCCCGTAAAAATGTATTTAAAGGAAATAGGGAAGATAAAATTATTAACTGGCAAACAAGAGGTAGAATTAGCCAAAAGAATGCAAAAAGGAGATCACGAAGCCAAGAAGAAGTTAGTAGAGTCAAATTTAAGACTGGTAGTAAGTATTGCTAAAAGATATGTGGGTAGGGGAATGCTATTTTTAGACCTGATCCAGGAAGGTAATATGGGTTTAATCAGGGCAGTAGAGAAGTTTGACTACAAAAAGGGATATAAATTTAGTACCTATGCTACCTGGTGGATAAGGCAGGCAATTACCAGAGCTATAGCAGACCAAGCCAGGACTATTCGCGTTCCCGTTCATATGGTAGAGACTATTAATAAATTAATAAGGGTATCACGTCATCTCTTGCAGGAATTAGGACGAGAACCGACCGTTAAGGAAATAGCCGAAAATATGGAAATTACTGAAGAAAAAGTAAGGGAGATATTAAAAACTGCCCAGGAGCCCGTTTCCTTAGAAACTCCAATTGGAAAAGAAGAAGACAGTCACCTAGGAGATTTTATAGAAGATAAAGATGCACCTGCTCCTCCTAAAGTTGCTACTTACACACTTTTAAAAGAGCAATTGGAGGATGTCTTGGAGACTTTGACTTACCGAGAGAAGAGAGTGTTGGAATTGAGATTTGGAATTGCTACCGGACATCCTCATACTTTAGAAGAAGTTGGTAAAGAGTTTGGGGTAACCAGAGAAAGAATTCGTCAAATCGAAGCAAAAGCATTAAGAAAATTAAGACATCCCAGCAGAAGCAAAAGATTGAAAGACTACTTAGAATAAAAATAAAAGTAAAAAAATTTATTTTAATTCAATAAAAATATTGACTGAACACGATTTTTTAAGTATAATTACATGGTAATATTCCTCGGTAGCTCAACGGTGGAGCATCCGGCTGTTAACCGGAGGGTTGTAGGTTCGAATCCTACCCGGGGAGCTCGTCAATTTCAAGCCCTTTGGCCTTTTGCTGAAGGGCTTTTTTATTTTTTTAGATTATTTTCCTGGAAAAGAAGGATTTAGAAAAAATTTCTTGTAGATATATATAGATGGTCTATAAGAATGAGCAAAAGTCTATTTAACAGTTTAGTCTTAAAGAGGTTAAACGATACTAAGATATATCCGTTGCAATATTGCAGCAATCATGTTATTTTAGCAGGATAAACACAGTAATGCATCTATCCGTAGTTAGAAATAATGCCGCCCTATATTAAATGCAGTGACTAACAGATCAATCAACGCAATAAAATCGAATAATATAGATGAATAAAAATTTACTCTAGATCAAGAACTTCGGATAAATATCTTAAGAGACAGATTAAATAATAATCATGTAACAACTTGAAGAAGGAAAATGTAATGTGCTTTCTAGGCTAGTTTTTTAGATATAGTAAGCATTTTTGAGAGTATAGGAAACTATCTACGAACCTATCCCAGACAGCAATAGAAGGTCTACAAAAAAATGTAACTTCTTACAAATTTATATTCATTATTATTAGATTATTTATTTACTTTTTTCTTCAAAGTTCACGATAATGAAACATTATTAAGAAAGAGAATTGTCATGATATCAGTTGTGCTACTAATATTGGGATGTTATTTCTTAGTTAAAGGCGCCGGTTTCCTTGTTGATGGGGCGTCTTCGCTTGCCAAAAGGTTAAAGATATCGGAATTAGTTATCGGGCTTACTGTGGTTTCTTTTGGAACATCCAGCCCAGAATTAGTGGTCAATATCTTTGCTACTATTCAGGGCAATACTGATATTGCTATCGGTAATATTTTAGGAAGCAATACGTTCAATAGTTTATTTATCCTAGGAATATCTGCCGTTGTTTTTCCTTTGACAGTAACCAACAATACCGTTTGGAAAGAAATTCCCTTAAGCTTTTTAGCTCCAATTCTTGTTTTCATCTTAGGAAATGATCAATTGATTGATAAAAATAATTTCTCTTTATTATCACGAGTAGATGGCCTAATTTTTTTATCATTTTTTATAGTATTTATGTATTACATATTAGGTACTCTGAAGCGGAACGATATAATAGTAGAAAGAGTAGTTACCAAGCAGTTTGGATTGGCAAAATCATTATTTTGGATAGTTATCGGTTTAATTGGATTATGCATTGGCGGAAAATTAGTCGTAGATGGTGCCGTTTTTATAGTCCACAAATTAGGGGTGAGCGAAAGATTAATCGGATTAACTATAGTTGCTATGGGAACATCACTTCCCGAACTAGCAACTTCAGTTGTTGCAGCCAGTAAGGGAAATGCAAACATTGCTGTTGGCAATATTGTTGGGTCTAATATATTCAATATCTTTTTTATATTAGGCCTGAGCTCTGTCATCAACCCCCTACCTTTTTCTGCTAATATCAATATAGATGCTGGAATAACAATTCTTGCTAGTTTTATCCTATTTATAAGTATGTTTACAGGAAAAAAATATCTGATTGACAGATGGGAAGGGATTTTTTATATTTTATTTTACGTAGTATATGTGATATTTCTTATAAATAGAGGATAGAGAATTGTTTTGCTGAACACAAATAATTTCAATATTTTTTGTTTTTTTAAATAAGAATAATAAACTTGAAAGGAGCACTATGAAAAAAATCATAAAGCATTTACAAATTTATATTTTTAGAGGCTTTTTAGCCTTAATTCCACTTGGTCTTTCTTTTTTGGTGTTAAAGTTTTTTTATGTGGATCTTGATCAAAAAGTTGTTGGTGTCATTGAAAAAATTATTGGTTTTCGTATTCCTGGTCTTGGGATCCTTCTTATTCTCGTTACTCTTTATTTAATTGGTTATTTAGCAAGCAATGTTATCGGAAAGCGTTTTTTTAACTTGGTTGAGAAAATATTAAACCGGATTCCCATTATAAAAACAACTTATCAAATTGGTAAACAGGTATCAGTTGCTCTTTCGTTACCTGAAAAACAGATCTTTAAACGCGTTGTCTTGGTTGAATATTTTAGACCAGGAACCTTGACCATTGGCTTTGTGACAGGTACCATCCTAGATAAAGCAAATAATGAAAAGCTCCTGAAGGTCTTCATTCCGACTGTTCCGAACCCCACCTCTGGCATATTTATTATTCTTAAGGAATCGAAAGTAATTGAACCCGGGTGGAGCGTAGAGCAGGCTATGAAAATAGTAATTTCAGGAGGTATTATTGGTCCTGAAGAAATAAGAGTTAAAAAGGATTAATAAGAATTAATAAAGAAATCTGTTTTTTTTGATACTTTTTAATATTTTAACTTCACCGTTGATTTTTTTGTTCTTTCTCCGCCAAAGGTGAATTTACTTACGCTTTCTATAGTTAAAATTTTACTCCCATCCAATTTTCCCCTCGCTCTCAAGGCTTTATATGTGAATGGTTCAGCTTCCAGCCGTCCATATCGAGTGATCTAGCAAGTGGGACTTATAAATCTTTCTTCTTGCTACGGTGAATTATATTTGGTAAGACTATAGCAATAGTTTGTTGATTTAATACAAAGAGAGCCTTGACCTTTCTTAGCCCTTTGGCAATTTTTCTGAAGGGATTTTTTCTATTTATAAATTGCTTTTCGTAGAAAAAAGAACTTTGGGCACAAATAAGTACTGAATAAGTTCAGATACATATGCACCATTCTTAGGATGCGAGAAGAAAAATAAAGAGAAAACAAAAAGAGGTTCATATTATAATGAAAGGAAGAATTCGTCCACATCGGAGCCTGAATCTTTTAATTCCTGAAGAATATTGTAAATGTATTACATTATAGAATAAAAAAGATCCTACAATGTTGCAAATGTATTGGGCGCAAATATGATCTTGGCCTCCGGGAAGGTTATCGTTATAGTTCAGTATCTATGGGTGTAGCTACCCCCTTTTTAAAGGATATTTTCTCTTGTATTTTAGGTAAATGTAGAACTTTTTCTTACTGTTGGGTAAGTTTTTAGTACCCCATCAAATTTTAAACTAACCTTTAAACTTAGAACGATGAAGAGGATTTTTTCCAAAATTCCGGTATGAGTAAAACAAGAACAGTATAAATTTCCAAACGACCCAATAACATACAGATAATCAAGGTAATTTTACCAACAGAAGAAATAAAGGCATAATTTTGGGTAGGACCCACTAATCCTAATCCGGGTCCCACGCCTCCTAAAGTAGCAGCAACAGCCCCTATTGCGCTGGTTATATCTAATCCTGTAGCAGTGATAATAAATACTCCTATAATAAAAACGAAAATATAAAGAAGGAAAAAGGATCTGATGCTTTGCATTATATCATCAGAAATTACTCTTCCCCCTAATCGCATTGGGATTATCGCATGGGGGTGAAGCAATTTATCAAAACTTTGTTTTGCTTGTTTTAGAAGTAATAGCAGTCGAACACTTTTAATAGCTCCGGCAGTAGATCCGACACAGCCACCCAGAAACATTAATAAAACTAAAACCAATTGTGAAAATGGAGGCCAAAGACTATAGTCTGTTGTTACAAAACCGGTGGTTGTAACTATCGAAACAACCTGAAAAGAGGCATATCTTAATGCACTAAGCAGGGAATCATAAATAGAGAATCTAAGTTGCAAGGTTACTAATAATGTTGAAATTAAGACAATAGATGTAAAAAACAAAAATTCTGGATCTTTAAGATGTATTTTTTTATCTCCATGTAAAAATTTATAATGCAAACTGAAATTAACAGCCGAGATAAACATAAATATCATAATAATAATTTCAAAAACAACATTATCATAATAAGCAATACTGGCATTTCTAGGATTAAAACCGCCAGTTGGCATGGTTCCAAAGGTATTTGTTATTGCATCAAATAAGGGCATACCAAATCCATATAAGCATACAATTTCTCCAATAGAAATAAAAATGTAAATTAACCATATTGTTTTTGCCGTTTCAACAATTCTTGGTTTTATTTTATCAAGTTCAAATCCCGGAAATTCAGATTTGGCCAATTTCATTCCGCTTACACCAAGCATAGGCAGCAAAGCAACAACCAAAAGAATGATTCCCATGCCTCCAACCCATTGGATCTCATTTCGCCAAAGTAAAATGGAAAGAGGATTGGATTCGATATCAGTTAAGATCGTAGCACCTGTTGCCGTGTATCCGGACATACATTCAAAATATGCGTCAAGAAAGTTAGGTATAGTCTTGGTAAAGAGAAAGGGAAGGGCACTAAACGCTGAAACAAATACCCAGCCAAGAGTGGCAATAAGATAACTTTCTTTATTGCCAATGGAGTTTTTAAAAGAAAATATTTTTTGTAAAGCAAAACCGACTAGCAATGTAGTAATGATAGACCATATAAAGGCGTTAAATGAGTTTTTTTCGTTATAGTAATAGGCAAACAAAAGAGGAAAAATCATTAATGTACTTAAATACGTTAACAATTTTCCCAACGTATTTCCAACTGCTTTAAAGTTCATTTATAAGATCCTCGATAGTCATTATTTTCAGATCACAATAATTATATCGAAGATCTTATAAAGAGAGTATAATTGTTTGAATGTTCATATAAAGATTGTATAAAAAAGCATCCGTATGTGAACGAATGCTTATCACTCAAATATGGCTTAATTACTCATCAGCAAATCGGTAACCTATTCCTACTTCAGTTAAAATGTATCTGGGCTTTGCCGGGTTTTTCTCAAGCTTTCGCCTGATGCTGGCCATGAATACCCGCACCGATTGTATTTCACTATCTAAATAAGTTCCCCAAACTTCCTTTAATATATATTTATGAGTCAATACTTTACCAGAATTTTTTATAAGCAAAGTCAGTACATTATATTCCATCGGCGTAAAGTGTATGTCCTTGCCTTCCAGCGTTACTTTATGCTTCTCCAGGTCAACCTCCAAATCGGCAACCTTGTATACAACAGGAGCATCTTCTTTTTTATTACCGTTGCTATGACGTAAAACTACTCGGATTCGCGCTAGTAGTTCCTTGATACTGAATGGTTTTGTAAGGTAATCATCGGCTCCGGCATCCAATGCTTCTACCTTTTCATTATCTTGATCACGCGCAGATACAACCACAATTGGAATATCCGAAAACTCGCGCACCTGCTTTATCAACTCAACTCCATCCATGTCGGGTAATCCTAAATCCAGAATAATTGCCACAAGGTTTTGTGTAGTTATCAGTCTCATCGCCTCCTTCCCGGTTGCTGCTTCAATACAGTCATACTCTTGCGATCTGAGCGAAAAATTAATAAATTTACGTATTTTCCTGTCATCCTCGACTATTAAGAACAACATTCCCATCGCGAGCCCTCCCTCCTAAAGATTGAGAAAAAATTGAAATGTAGAGCCTCTTACATTGTTGTTTTTAGCAATTATTTCACCACCATGAAAATTCACAATTGCCTTGCAGATAGCAAGTCCAAGTCCGATTCCGCGCTCTGCATCGATATGAGTATTGCGTGCAATAAAAAACATATCAAAAAGTTTTGGTAAATCTTTTAAATCAATTCCTGCACCGTTATCGGACACTTCAAACCAAGCCTTCCTACCCTCCAACCAAACCGATATATTAATTTCATCGGACGGTGTTGTATGCTTGATCGCATTTTCTATTAGGTTAATCAGAACTTGTATAATCAGTTTTCCGTCCATGGGAATGAACAGCACATCATCGGGAATAGAAATTGATATTTTATGATTGGGTGCGTATTTCGAAGCGCGGCTAACCGCTTCCGCTACGATTTCCTCGGCAGCTTCGGGTTGAATATTAATATCCAAACGCCCTTCCTGAATTCGTGTTAAGTTTAGAATATTCTCAATCAAACGAATAAGCCAACCGGAATCTTCAAATATGCCCTGTACGAGTTTAATATTCTCCTCATCCTTTAGTTTTTGCAGCAGCATTTCTGCCGCCCCGGTTATACCTGTAAGCGGAGTCCTTATGTCGTGTGAAATGGCTCTCAGTAAGTTGCTCTTAAGCCGTTCTCTCTCAGTTTCAGCCTTTGCGGTTTCCTTTTCGGCAGTAAGTATCTCGCGTTGTATCGCGATGGTGATCTGTATAATGACAGAGTCTAAAAGAAAGCGGTTCTCCTTGGTCATGGCCTTCAATTCTTTTGGTAGGCAAACTAAGCCTACGCGCTTCTCTCGAACAGTAATTGGGAATGTATAGTGATTTGCAATTATGGTTTCGATATCCTCTGAATTGATATCTTTCACGGTGATCCTGTTTCCTGATTTTGGGGTAGTTAACTTTTGAACTGTATTTTCCTTCTGATTTATTGCGATGAAGGTCGTGTCACACTCCAGAAGATTTGACAGGCACTGGGCTGAAACTGCAGCGACGTCTGTTACACCGCCGGTTTTTGCAAGAGAGCTGGTTATCTGATATAAGATTTGTGATTGCTTTTCCCGTTCATCCGCAAGCTCCTTTGAGTAGATCAGCTTGCTGGTTAGTGCACTGGTGAAAATTGCAGCGAACAATATTACCATAAACGTAAAAATGTAGTTTCGGTCATACACACTAAGTGTATATAATGGCTCGGTAAAAAAGAAGTTAAAGGAGAGAATGGAAATTACCGATGCCACTATCCCGTAAGTATATCCCTTGGTATAGCGGGAGGTTAGCAATACGGACAAAATGTATATTACGACAACGTTTACTTCCGTAAACCCAAAATGCTGAATCAGTATGGATAAAAGCGTAGCGGATATATTAAGAGAAAAAGTAATTGCCAAATGTGTCACTATGGTTCCATTTAATTTTTTAAGCATTTTACGTTTCCTTCATGATAACCGTTTATCCTCTCCTTAAATAAACATATATGAGACCTTTCGGTATTATAGCATATAAAAAAGGAGCATGATTTGGGTATCACATTCTTATCGATAGCTAATTATACTAGGTAGCTAGAAAGAAGAGTTCCTGAAGTAAAGTATACCATCAAGCTATCCATATTAACAATCGTAGTAATAAAAAGGTCCACTTGTAATTGCGGGATCTACCTTTAAACGCATAAAAATTAATGGTAATAGTGTGCTTAGTGTGGCTGTGTTGTAATAACTATTATACAAAGGGATAAGCCTATGTCAAACTTATATAGGATTCCATGGGTGTAGATTACCTCCTTTAATTTGAATGGGGACACATCCCATTTTTTAGATAATTAATGTTTTACTTTTAAATTAGACAAAGGAAAGAAACAATAAAGTACTTCATAAAGAGTAACTTGGAACATTAATTAACTCCTTTAATTTATAGGTTTTTTGTAATTCTTCGATAATTTCACCCCAACAAAAAGTTCTGAACCTGACCAATAGGGGGAGCTTGTCAATTCCAAGCCCTTTGGCATTTTGCTAAAGGGCTTTTATTTTTTTAACTGTAACTTTCCTTTTTATATAATATAATAAATGCAATTAAGCATTGAAGCATTCGTTTTAATTCAAGATTTCCAATCATTTTTCTCCCCGTATGCAGTCGACATACGGACTAATTTATTTATAAACCAATAAGGAGGTTTTGTAATTAAAGAGAAAGGCAGAAAGGGAAGGTCAAATAATTGAATATAGAGAACCCTTTGAGATAATGAAAAGGTAGCACTTATTAAATGATGTGAAAAATATTAAGATAGAAACCAGATTTCAAGTAAACAACCCACCCGCTAAGCAGGTGGCTTTAAGAGGCCTCTAAAAGAGGCCAAATTCCTGTTGGTCACTCTCTTCTCTTTTTTCCTTTTCTTCTTGATACCTTACATATTTTCTAATTTTATTCTCATCCAGACCTATAGTGCTTACACAATATCCCCGACTCCAAAAATGGTTTCCCAGTAGGGCTTCTTCTTGAGAGTAGGAAAGCTTTTGAAGAGTTTTATTGCTGTTTTACCTTTTAGCATTCCCATTACTTCGGATATCGATAATCTGGGAGGTATAGAAAGTATCACATGTATATGGTCTTCTTTTACATTCATTTCCAGTATTTCTATGCTTCTCCATTCACATAGCATCCTTAGGGTTTGCTCCACAAATTCAGCCACTGCACCTTTTAGTATCCTGTATCTGTACTTTGGACACCAGACGATGTGATATTTACATTGATAGATTGTATGAGATAATTTTTTCCATTTAGTCATATCTTATCTTAACATATATATCGGTTTTTATGGTAAAACCCTTTAACCATTACCACCTTCAAAGAAGGTGGTTTTTTAAGGTGAAATAAATGAATTAGAAAAGAATAAAAAAGTAAGAGCTTATAAAAAAGCATTTTAAACTTCATGAATATTTATCTTGAATAATTATTTAAAAGATTTCATAATAAAGGAGGGGAAACTAAAAATTAATTTTTAAAATTATGGGATTATTTAATAGAAAAGAAAAAGGGGGTATTTAAGAAAGTGAAAAAAAATGTTTTTTTGTAATTTTATTTCTAACACTAGTTATATTTTTGTCAGGTTGTAGCGGGGTTACCACTTCTAAGAAGTTAGATGCAGGATTTACTGTAACTGGTTGGGAGATTATTAATAGTCTTGGCTATGTAGAAGTTTATTATACTATTAAAAATACTGGAAACATAACCATAGATTATTATGAAGTTTATTTTAAAGCAGCATGTAGCGATGGAAGTATATATCAAGATTTTGATAATGGTTTAAATGTAAAAACAGGAGAAGAATTATCAGATTATACTTATATTTCAGTACCTTCTGGGAAGAATGTAGTATCAGTTTATGTTAGCGATTATAATTTAACTGATTACAATTATTTATAGAGTTATTAAAATAAAAAATAAGTGAAGTAGACGAACTTATTTTTATGCTGGAAGGAAAGAATTTTGAACTTAGTTTCGTTGATACTGATTCCTTGCAGGCTAAAAAAGAAGGCAATTATGGAAATCATTTTAGATAATTAAGTATATTAGTTTTAAAAAAGGGATAATTTATGAGAAAAATAGCAATATTAAATTTTAAGGGTGGAACCGGAAAAACTAAGACAGCGGTCAATTTAGGTTATGCTTTATCTCTTAAGGATTATAATGCAAGTTAATCTAAAAAATA
>Ga0209386_1000158_pt1 | contig 34489 bp, 24 predicted proteins | sample NGEPertwo_FD_184510 | JGI IMG/M metagenome (GOLD analysis project Ga0209386, IMG submission 184510) | Arctic peat soil microbial communities from the Barrow Environmental Observatory site, Barrow, Alaska, USA - NGEE Permafrost154B-two... | ecosystem: Environmental > Terrestrial > Soil > Wetlands...
TCAATTTTAGATTTGTGAATTGCTCTGCCTTCTCAAGCCTTGTTTTAAAAGAATCAGGAGAATTTACCAATTTACTTCTCTGTAATTCAAGTTCTTTTGCAATCTCCGGATGATCAGCAAGTATTTTCCGTAAAATCAAAGCGCCGTTTAACCGGGATACAACACCTGATATTGTGAAAGATTCTGAACCAATCAATTGTGGAAGAGCGTCCATAATTAACCCAAGCGGATTTGTCATCATCGTAAGATTCCATTTTCCTTCTTTGATTTGATAACTGCTTCCCAACTTATTGAAATTCAATTTAAAATCATTGCCTGGCTTTACCGTAAATGCTTTCGATTCAGTTGTCCATTTCCTGTCGGGTTCAACGGGAAGAATAGACTCAAACCCATCGGAATATCCATCTCCAAGTGCAGTAACCCTAAACTGATAAAGACCAGGCTCAGCAGGAGCCAACAGTTTCCAATTCACTGCATCCGATTTCCCGTTTGACAAAGTGAGTTTTGCAGATTTGGAAGCAGCATCCATGATTTTTCCAGTCTCCATATTGATGAGCTGCATCTTCACTTCAAGGTTTAATGATTTGCCTGACAGATTGGTCACCTTTACAGGAAAAGTTACCTCATCACCAACTGTAAGAAATCGGGGCGGAAACGGTTCAACCATTAATTGCTTTTGGGTTACAAATTTATCGGTCATCGTGCCCGATAATCCTTCAGGGGTGTGCGCCAACGCCATAAACTTCCATTCAGTTATCGATTCGGGTAGCATAAAATGGACCTCTGCCGTACCCACTTCGTCTGTTTCAAATGAAGCATTAAACCAGGCTGTTTCACGAAAATCACGGCGAACTTCAATTGGCTTATTCTCTTTCATTTTTTGATTTGGACTTCCGGTTTCCACTACCATAAAAAGGTCTTCTTCCGCTTCCGGTGGAGGTTGAGGAACCATTACATCCATGATCGCGGCAGACTTCATCATTACCCCACCCTGCCTGGAATTTAAAAATCTTCTAACATTATATGTCTGATAATCTATTACTTTACTAAATTCAGGGAGGGCCACCAACTTTTCGGCCATCCAGACAGGTTGCGTACACTGACCAACACCCCAGGTTATTATGCCCGGGAAACGTAATTGTTGAAAATAGATTGAGGTTTCCCAAAGACTTAATTGCCAGTCGTGCGGAAGGATTTTGTCAAGCGATGCATCGTAAACGACTCCGGCAATTTCTGCCTTCACCGGTTTCCCTTCGGAATCTAATACCCGAACTTTCCATGAAGCTTCTTTTCCTGGAATAACAATTTTCGGGAAATCTTCAACCGACAGTTTAAGTTCCTTTTGAATCCAAGGAACATTCACATTAAATACCTCATGATAGGCAATACCTTGATTCATCGAAGAGATGCTGATCATCATACCTCCCTGATCAGTTACCTCAACGGGAATTGTAATCTTCTCCATCGTCTTATCAACGAGGCCATTAAACAATATGGTTGTTCCTAATTTTCGATGGATTTGAACCGTCCAGTACTGTTTCCCAAAATTTCCAAGAAGTATTTGAATACTTTCACCAGGCAAGACTGAAGTTTTGGATAAATTTACCCATGAACTTTCTGGGAATAAAAAGGCCTTTTTCGCGCTATCGTAAATTCTAACAAGATGTTCCGCCCTGACCGGCGACCCAAACTGATCTGTAGTTGTGATTTTTACTTTATAATATCCTTGTTCTAATTTCGTGGTATTAAAATTCACCAAAGAAGTATCCTGTTTTCCAAAATCAAATGTCTGTACAACTTTATCCTCCTCATAATCAAGAGGCAGTATTTCATCACCATACTGATTTCCGGGAAAAAACTGATCCCATTCTGTTTTGGAATAGATGGGTCGGTTTGGATTCATCCATTGCCTTTTGCGAAGTGGCAATTGGGGACTTTTCAAAAGAATCAGTTCGATTTTTCCAATAGATTTAATTTCCTGATTATCTGAATTAATAACCTTGAAAGAGAATTTGAATTCCTCTTTTTTAAGGATGTTGGAAAGATCAAAAACTGCTGGTCCATCAATCGAAGCCGTTAACGCTTCTTTTGCAATATTCAGTGATTTAGTGGCGGTCTGTGTTTCACCAGTGATATCTGTCACCTCTATTTCTACCTCAAATCTAAACGGATATGTGGCAGTTTCTGCCGATCGTTCATCGGGTTTTGCAACAAAATCAATGAGGTATTTACCATCCTTATCCGTCGTAAAAGTACCTTCTGAAATTTGCTCCGCCTCACCAAATGAGCGCCATGCCCAAACTTGATTGCGTGAAATTCGGTATTTCCCCGTCACATTTTTTAGCGGAACTCCCGAAAACGACGAAACATTTCCCGTCACCACAACCTGTGAATTAAGCCTGTACTCCCCTTTCAGGTCGTCAACCTCAATTTTAAAACCAGGCCGGCGATACTCTTCAACCCGAAAATTAACCGATCCTTTATCCGAAGTCAATTGAAAGTTACCAGCCAAACCACCCGAAGGAATTCTGAATTTCCCCGAAACGGTTCCAAAACGGTTGGTGGTTAGTTTTAAGGTATCAATACTCTGGTAATTACTATTTCTAAAAACAACATCAATAGATTGATTTGCAATAGAATTTACTTCACCTCGATCTTTATTAAATAGTATTCCTTTGAAGAAAACAGTTTGACCCGGACGATAAATGCTGCGATCTGTAAAGAAATAAAGCTGTTGCGATGCCGCATTTCCATAATCGGGATTCATGCGGATATTCCATGGCATCGTGACTGTATCGGATTTAAACACCACCCGTGCAATGTCACATTCGCCCATAACCATTACGATGCCATCACCTGCGGAATGAAATTTTCCTGTATTCCAATTCTGATTTTCCCGATCAAATATCTCAACTGTTGCATCTTTCAACGGAGCGCCATTTTCGATATCCATCACATTCAACTTACGATCCACCCCACTAAAACTGATTCCCGAAACGGTGAATAAAGCACTGGAATTGCAGGTGTCGTTGCCGGTAATGCCCTCAATATCTATACGGTAAAGCCCTGAATTCAATTTAGGAATGATCAATTCTGTACTATGATTTCGAAGATCTTCATCCTTAACCAATTGATAGTTCTGCTCCGATATCAATTTCCCGGACTTAAATTTCCGATTTACAAATCGCCTGCCATAAAGATCTGATTTCAATACCGTTAAGTATTCAGAATGGTTGATTTTGTATAACTTAGCTTTAATAGTAGCCAAATTGCTGTACTGAACCGAAGCAGCAAACGGGAAACCTTTCCGCACAATATTTTCAAGCGTTAGCTGTAGTTGTGGTTGCTGAAGCTGCCGAAGTTTATTGGCACACCGGATACTTGCTGGCGTATTTGGATATTGAAGAATCACAGCCTGATATTTCTCAACTGCCTCCTTGTTTTTCATTCGGTAAATTTCCGAAACCGGATTTTTGGGTTCAAACCGGTTCGCCATCGCTGAAAGGACATCCGCCTGCTTTTCCATCACCTCCGCCTTCAGCGGATGATTTCCAACCTGATTCTCAAACACCTTCAAAGCCTCAATGAATAGCTCATCTTTTGCCGGCAGTAAAGAGCTTTCATAGATATAATTCAGACGATCAAATTTAAGCCGAAGCAATGCATCAGCATCCCTGTTTTGCAGGTGATGGTTTTCAAGCAGTTTGAAAATAGAGAAAATCCGGCTGTCAAACCTTCCATTATCAGCAGTTTTTGGAATAAAGCGCTCCGAAAACAGGTTTTCATCTTTTGCCCAGGCGAGCGGTACCGGCAATAGATCAAAGCCATCATTGCGGTAGAATTCAAATGCTTTGGCGGCTACTAGATCGAGTAAAGTCGGGCGATATTGCCAGGCTAATTCAGCTGTATCCAAAAGCGCGATATATTCTTTTGAAGATATTTTTGCAAGAATTTCATGATTATCAAGCGATTTCAAAAAACAGCTATCAATCTGATTTTTAAAATAGGCAACATCCCATGTCGCAACATCATTGGGTTGGGCAGCACCCTTGGTTCTTTGATAGATCTCACCCCGGTTACGATTGAAGATCTGAACCATAAATTCACCCTGATATGCAAGCAAAACACTCCGGTTTTCGGGTTTCAGACTCAGCATCTCTTTTTCCCAAACTGTAAATGGGTATGGAACCACTTCATCACTCGTTTCGAGCTTTATTTGTTCTATGCCAACGAAAGCTTTAATCTGCTGAATTTGCAAAGATTCACTTTTCGATTTCTTATAAACATCTTCTAAAAACTTTAAGGCTGATTCCGGTTGCTGAATTTGAAGGAGGGAGTCAATCCGCTTCCACAATTCGATGTACGATTGGTTCGATTTGGCCGCAGCGGGGAGATCACCCAACAAACTAAATAGTAGTGCAATAGTAAATATAGCAATCCGTTTGAACGTTGAATCTTTCATAGCTTAAGGCTTATCTATAAATTAATGCGATAGGATTATACAAATTTAGTACCAAATATATAACAAAGACCACTACATAGTAAATGAGATCATTTATCTTTGAACCTCAAAACAATCGGATTTTGAATTGAATCTTTTAATGTACACTAAATAATGATTAAACAATGAAGTTGATTAAATCAAAGGTATTAGGAATAATCTTATTACTAGTACTTAACATCATTTCAAATTCAATTGCAGCGAATGCTTCCGTAAAGTCTTTTACCAAAGATTCTGATGGAATAACGCTCACATTGGATAAAGGATTGATGAAAGTGAAAATTTGCAAGGACAATATTGTAGAGGTGAAATATACCATCCTGCCATCATTTCCTGAAAAAACTTCACTCGTTATCATCAATGAGTGGAAGTCAACACCCGAATTTACAGTTTCGGAAACCACGGACGAAATAATTATTTCGACGGCAAAATTAAAGATCAAGGTAATTAAGAGCAATAATTCAATCAGTTACACAGATCCCCAAAATGGCGTGATCCTTTCTGAAGATCAGGCAAATGGCAAAAGTATGTCCGAAGCCACTGTTGCCGGGATTAAAACTTACAATTGCGTAACGCAGTTCAATTCTCCGGCTGACGAAGCACTGTTCGGCCTCGGATGCCATCCGGAAGATACGTTGTCGATCAATTACAAAGGTCGCGACCAGGAGATGGCTATCAAGTACATGACGGGTGCGATTCCTGTTCTCTTATCAAACAAAGGTTACGGTTTGATCTGGGATAATTACGCGGCGTCGAACTTTTATGGTGCAGAAGCGGGAAATACCAAATACAAATATGTATCTGAAAGCGGAACCATGGTCGATTACTATTTTATCTATGGTCCCGAATTCGACCAGATCATTGCCTCTTACCGCGATGCAACCGGAGAAGCACCCATGTATCCCAAATGGAGCTTTGGGTTATTTCAGTCGCAGGACCGATATAAAAGTCAGGCAGAAGTACTATCAGTGAAAGATGGTTATCGCAACAATAAGATACCGGTTGACTGCATTGTTCAGGACTGGTTTTACTGGGAACCCAACGTAATTGGCTCGCACGTGATGTGGCCGGAACGCTATCCCAACCCAAAATATATGGTTGATGAACTCCATAAAGCCAACATTCATGGAATGATTTCTATCTGGCCAGTTTTTGCAAAAGGGACGCAAAACTACGACGAAATGGCAAAAGCTGGTAATTTAACGGACATTACCTGGGACAATGTGATGACTCATACCTTTGACAATTATTATGATGCACATAGTCCAAAAGCGAGGGATATGTACTGGCGCCAGGCTAAAGACAGCCTGATTGGTCGTTACGGATGGGATGCCTGGTGGGTAGACCAGTGTGAGCCTGACAATGGCAAACTCTTAGATCTTAGGAAACAAAGTAATTTCGCCACAGGAAAAGGGATCGACTTTTTCAATACCTATTCTTTAATGCACTCCGAAGGATTGTACAAGAACTGGCGGAGAGATATTAAAGGTAAACGTGCATTCTTCCTGATACGCCAGTCATTTGCAGGGGCACAGCGAAATGCCGCCACCTTATGGTCATCGGATATTACCTGCACCTGGGAAGCTTATAAAAGTCAGGTGCCTCAGGGAATTAATTCATGTGCTTCGGGTATTCCTTACTGGACGTCAGACATTGGCGGGTATCATTTAAACTGGGCTCCACCCGAATGGTCGAAACCTATTCAAAAGGAACTCTTTACCCGCTGGTTTCAGTTTGGAACATTTTCGCCGATTTTCAGAATTCACGGAAAAGGCGAACGCGCTTTATTTTCAGACAACTGGGATGCAAAAACGAAAGCCATTTTGTTGAATTATGACAATTTAAGATACCGGCTCCTCCCCTATATCTATTCACTTTCGTGGAAAGTAACCAACGAAGGCTATACGATTATGCGATCATTGGCCTTTGATTTCAGAAACGATAAAAATGTGAATTCAATTCCTGACCAATATATGTTTGGTCCTGCATTCCTGGTGAATCCTGTCACAGAGCGCATGTATAGTCTGGAGACCAATGTCCCTGCTGAAAAAACGCGAAAAGTATATCTTCCTGAATCGACCACATGGTATGATTTCTGGACCGGTAAAACACTAAAAGGTGGACAGACAATTGTTGCACAGGCTCCGATTGAGACAATACCGCTCTATATAAAGGCCGGTTCTATCGTCCCGATGGGATCATTTCTTCAATATGCCACAGAAAAACCTGCTGATGTGATCGAATTACGCATTTATCCGGGTGCCGATGGGAAATTTGTAATCTATGAAGACGAAAACGATACCTACAATTACGAAAAAGGTCAGTATGCGACAATCGAGTTCGAGTGGAATGACAAGGCAAAGACACTAACAGTAGGCGATCGTAAAGGCAACTTTAAAGGGATGCTGAATGAACGCAAATTCAATGTGGTACTGGTTAAACCAGGCGTTGGTGCAGGTGTAGAGATTAGTACCAAATTTGATAAATCGGTAACTTATTCTGGTAAAAAAATTCTGGTTAAGATTTAAGCCAAATAGAAAGTAATAACGAAGCGGGAGGTCCTTATCGGATCTCCCGCTTTATTTTTGAGCGATATTAAACTTTTGTTATCATCACCCAATGGTTTATACACAAATCAAACAATAACCAATTCTGCTTGTTGTTTCGGTATATTATCTAAAATCATCACTGAATATTAAACAAAGTATATGTCTACATCAAAGTTATTCTCAAAATACAGTTTAGGAACGATCGAATTGAAAAACAGGATCGTAATGGCCCCGATGACACGCTCAAGGGCAATCGGGAATATCCCCAATGACCTTATGGCCACTTATTACGGACAGCGTGCAGGTGCAGGTCTCATCGTTACAGAAGGAACTTCACCATCACCAAACGGACTGGGATACAGCCGGATTCCGGGACTTTTCAATGAATCGCAGGTTGAAGGATGGAGGAAAGTAACTGAGGAAGTTCATGCCAACGGCGGGAAAATTTTTGTGCAGCTAATGCATACGGGAAGGATTGGTCATGTGTTGAATTTACCTGCAGGAACCGTTATGCTTGCACCTTCAGCGGTCAAAGCTGCGGGACAAATGTGGACGGATCAGGAAGGGATGCAGGATTTTCCGGAACCAAAGGCAATGTCCGATGAAGAACTACAAATCGCAATAAAGGAATTTGAAATATCAGCAGGCCTTGCCGTAAAAGCAGGTTTTGATGGTGTTGAATTGCACGCCGCAAATGGTTATCTGCTTGAGCAGTTCCTTTCACCCTTCAGCAACCAACGGACAGACGAATACGGCGGAAGCATAGAAAACAGATGCCGGTTTGTGTTGGAGGTTGTAGATGTTGTCAGCAGGACGATTGGCAAGGAAAAGACAGGTATCCGCTTATCTCCGTTTGGTGTTGCGAGCGATATGCCCCATTACCCTGAAATTGAAGAAACATATACCTATTTGGCTGAACAATTGAATAACAGGGGAATCGTCTATGTCCACCTGGTCGATCATAGTGCAATGGGCGCTCCGAAAGTTCCGTTCAGTATCAAAAAAACGATTCATAAAAAATTCCGGAACACAATGATCCTGACTGGTGGTTACAACCAGGTAAATGCAGAAGAAGATTTGGCAAGTGGGTTTACCGATCTGGTAGGTTTCGGACGTCAGTTTATCAACAATCCGGATTTGGTGGATCGTTTCAAAAACGGTTGGTCATTGTCAACTGCACTGGACGCAGACACCTTCTATTCTCCGGGAGAAAAGGGTTATACCGATTATCCGGAATACATTAAATAAGTGCACTAAATCATTCTATTTTGGCAATCAAAAATTGAAGTTACTGGCTGCCGGCAACCAACTGCTGGCAGCCAATACTTCATCTAAAGAAATCCACACCTTACAAACCAGCAAAAATCCAATTTTAAAGGATATTCAGGGCAAAGATTCATTCCCTGATTTCGTCCGAAGTCAAAAGCCAGCTGCAAGTTGCAAATTGCAAATTGCCCGCTGCATGAAAGACATTTCAAAATATTTTATGTTAGTTTAACCGCACAATTTAATCAGATGGCCATATTAGATGAATTAAAAGGTTAATTTTGTGATTAAAATATAGCAGATGATCAGATCTATGACGGGTTACGGGAAAGCTGAATGTGAGCTGGCCCTAAAGAAAATCACAATTGAAGTAAAATCGCTGAACAGCAAACAACTGGATCTCAACACGAGAACACCTGGCGTTTATCGTGAAAAAGAGATTGAAATCAGGCGTGAAATATCGGAAAAACTGATTCGCGGCAAAGTCGATTTCAGCCTCTATTCCGAATCGTTGGGTGTCGAGAGCAACAGTGCGATCAATAATCCAATGGTGAAAAGTTATTTTGCCCAGCTTTCCGAACTTTGCACTGAACTTGGTCTTCCTGTTAATGAGCATATTTTGCCTGTTATCATGCAGTTGCCCGATGTGGTAAAAACCACGCGTGATGAACCTGATGAAAATGAATGGAAAATTGTCGTCGCTACAATACGCGAGGCGCTCACGGCACTTGACAATTTCCGTTTACAGGAAGGATTGTCGCTCTATAAAGATATTATTTTCAACCTGAATACAATAACAACCCTACTCGAACAGATCGCACCATTTGAACTTGAGCGTACAGCAAAAGTGAAGGAGCGGATTCTGGATGGATTGAAAGAGCTCTCTTCTCCCGAAGGAGTTGATCATAACCGGCTTGAGCAGGAGATGATTTTTTATCTTGAGAAGTTGGATATCAACGAAGAAAAAGTACGGTTAGGTCATCATTGTTCCTACTTTATCGAAACGCTTGAATTGGATGAACCTGTAGGTAAAAAACTTGGATTTATTGCGCAGGAGATTGGCCGCGAAATCAATACGCTTGGATCGAAAGCAAACCATACCGAAATGCAGAAACTTGTAATTGGTATGAAAGATGCACTTGAGAAGATTAAGGAGCAACTTTTGAATGCGTTATGAGTTTATAAGTGAAGACATTAGATAGAATACATTAGAGACGCGATTAATCGCGTCTTTACATTTCAAACAGGAAGGTATAAATTTAAGCAGGCAGCCATGCGAATCGCCATTTTTTCCGGGTCATTCAATCCAATTCATAACGGACACCTTGCGATTGCGCGTGAGACACTTGCTCAGGACGCGGCTGACGAACTGTGGTTCCTTGTCTCACCTCAAAATCCTTTAAAAAAGAACATCGATCTCTTTCCCGAAACCGATCGTTTGACGATGGTGAAACTGGCTATTCAAAATGAAAATGGGATGAAGGCCAGCGATTTCGAGTTTCACCTCCCCCGCCCTACTTATACAATCAACACGCTGGAGAAGCTCCGGGAGAATTATCCTGAACATCAATTTAAATTACTGATCGGTGGTGACAACCTTGTCATTTTTCATAAATGGGTTGAATACAAACGAATAACCGATGAATTTGGATTGATTGTATATCCCCGGCCGGAATTCAATATCGAAAACATTTCCAAATTCCCAAATACAACTATCATTTCTGCCCAGTTGATCGATTTATCGGCCACAGAAATAAGGGAAAAGCTTGTTAAAGGTGAATCGATCAAAGGAATGGTTCCAGAGAAGGTAGCCACTTTTCTGCATCAACACTTTAGCAACCCGAAAAACCAATAAAACGGGCAAATTTTGCAAATCCGCATCCCCAACAAACGTTAGACAGGGAAATTTTGAAAATCAGCGTCCCCAACAAACGTTGAGGAGGAAAACGGCACAAATTGGTAATCGTATCCACATCAAAAATACGTTTCCTATTTTAAAATGATTTTCAAGAAGGATTTAATATCAGTCGGAAAGGCATGTTCATTTTAGAAACGCGATTAATCGCGACTCTACCCACACAATTATTCTATTTTTTATCCAACCATTCATCACCCCATTTTACGACTCATCCTGCTCAATCGACGATCCGGTTTATTATATTTTTTCTCAGATGGTTTCCGGCTTTAATTTGGAGAAAAATTAAAAATGCCATGAGAACATTAGTCGTTATCTTCACTTTTCTGATTTCAGTTTCAGGCGTTACAGCGCAGGTACGGCTCACCGGTAAAGTGACAGATGAGAAACAAACGCCACTCGGAGGAGCCAATATTTTCCTTCAGGGAAGTTACGACGGAACAACTGCCGACAGTATGGGGAATTTCAGTTTCAAGCCCAAATTGAAAGGGATTCAAGCCGTGTCAGTTACTTATATAGGCTATAAACCGCTTCTCCGGAAAGTCGATCTCGACAGTGCAAAAACAATTGTTCTCAACTTCGTAATGAAAGAATCGGGCGAAAAGGTTGATGAAGTGGTAATTAACGCTGGAGCTTTCGAAGCGAGTGACGCAAAGAAAGCCGTTAATTTGCGGATGTTCGATATTGCTACGACTCCGAGTGCCCAGGGAGATATTTTTGGTGCCCTTGGTACTTTACCCGGTGTTCAGAAAGTTGGAGAAGATGGCCGTGTGTTTGTCCGCGGAGGTGAAGGTTACGAAACCAAAACCTTTATGGACGGCATGCTCGTTTCGACACCGTACTTATCACGTATGCCAGATATGCCTACAAGGGGACGTTTTTCACCGTTACTTTTCAGCGGTACGCTGTTCAGTACGGGCGCCTATTCCGCGGAATATGGTCAGGCTTTGTCTTCTATTGTTGATATGAAAACCAATTCGCCCGAGACAGAGGATAAATCGAGCATTTCAATCATGACGGTCGGTGTGATGGGCTCAAGTTCCAAATGCTGGAAAGGCGGTTCGCTTTCACTAAGCGGAGATTATGTCACGGTTGGTTTATCAAGTAAAATCAACAAACAGCAGGTGGACTGGATTAAAAGTCCGGTTGGGATCGACGGAACAGTGATGTTTCGGCAGAAAACCAGCGAAACGGGAATGTATAAACTCTTTGGTACATTTAATAACAGTACAAGCGGGATGATTTACCCGAATACCCAGACAGGTGTAAACCAGAATATTCTTCTGAACAGCAGTAATGTATATCTGAATAATACATGGAACAACCAGCTGGGTGAAAAGTGGATTATCAAATCGGGTCTTGTCTGGAATTACGACAACCAGAAGTTTGACATCGATAAGGACCAGCTGGTGACGAACGAAAAAATGCTTCAGGCGAAACTTGGATTCGTTCATTTTGTGAATGATCAGACAGAATTGAAATTTGGTGCCGACTGGGTGAACTACGCTTACGAACAAAACATCCGGATGAACGGAAACTTCCGCCTGCCTTTCGTCAACAATCAACTATCGGGTTTTGCCGAGATGGAATACAAGCTCACGAAAAAGTTTGCCACACGGATAGGTGCAAGAATCGAAAACAGTTCGCTTTCAAACCAAAGCACGCTTGTTCCGCGCTTTTCGGGAGCCTATAAAACGGGTAATCACAGCCAGGTTTCGCTCGCATGTGGCCAGTTTTACCAAAATCCCGAAGAAGATTACCTGAAATTTGCACCACAGTTAAAAGCGGAGAAAGCAGATCATCTGGTAATGACCTGGCAGTACCTGACCGAATTAAAAACTTTCAGGGTGGAAGGTTACATGAAAAAATATTCCAGCCTGGTGAAGTTCAACATGCCATTGGCAACCAACCCGCTTGATTATTCAAATACGGGAAGCGGTCACGCGGAGGGAATCGATGTTTTCTGGCGCGATAAGGAAACCTTCAAAGCTACTGATTATTGGATCTCCTACTCGTGGATTAATGCCAGCCGCAATTACAAGGATTATCCTTCGGCAGCTATTCCAAATTACGTATCAGAACACAATTTATCAGTAGTTTACAAGCGGTTTTTCGAGAAACTGCGAACCTATGCCTCAGTCACTTATTCCTTTGCAAGCAGCCGCCCTTACCATGATCCAAACCTTCCCGGATTCATGAACTCGAAAACGAGCTCCTACAACGATATCAGCTTAAGCCTGACTTACCTGATGGAAATATTAGGAAAACAGTCGGTTCTGCACCTGATGGTCAACAACCTGGCTGGTTTCGACAATATATACGGGTATAATTTTTCGAATACGCCCAATGCGGCAGGGCACTTCGAATCGACACCAATCAGGTCTCCTTTTGTTCGGCAGGCAATACTGGTCCTTTCAATCATGTTGTGAGAAAGTAAAAAGTCAAAAATATTGGATATAAATTACTTAGTTAATCGAATTTTAAAAATCAAAAAAATGAAAAAGTTATTTGCAACGTTGATTTTGGTTTCGTTGTTCAGTTTTGGATTCGCAAATGAAGCCTACGAAAAGGCCATGAGCCTTTCAATTGAAACATTGTTTCAGGCTAATACAATTGCAGCGTATGTTGAAGTAGCCAATCAATTTGAGCGTATTTCGCAGAACGAAAAAACCGAATGGTTACCATTGTACTATGCCTCTTTTGCCTACATCATGATCAGTTTTCAAAAGCCAGATAATGCAAAGCAAGACACTTACCTCGATCAGGCGCAGAAGTATCTCGATCAGGCAAAAACAATCGACCCAAACGAGTCGGAATTGTATATGCTTCAGAGTTTTTTGTATCCTTCGCGGATTAATATCGACCCGATGAACCGGGGCATGTTATACATTGGCGATATGAACAAATCACTTGATAAAGCGCTGGAGCTGAATCCAGATAATCCGCGCGTTTATTACCTTCGTGCCACGATTATGCATCACACACCTGAAGCTTATAGCGGCGGCGCAGCAAAAGCACTTCCTTTGTATCAGACAGCCGTTGAAAAATTCAGCATTTTCAAACCAAAATCTGCTATCTCTCCCAACTGGGGAAAAGAATTGAATGATGCCGGGTTTAAAAATGCCAGGGAAGTATTGAATAAATAGTTTTATTCTGTACTTTCGAAAAAAACCATCAAAATCTATTTAAACCAGTGATAAATAAACAAACCAATCGTAAAAAATTGATCTGGCAAGTTCTTGCTTCGATTCTGCTATTGATTGTACTTGGAAACCTGATCATGTTAATTGTTGCCCAAGGTGAGAAAATTACAGGACAGATGATACTGAATGGTTCCATAAGTTCGGTATTAATAGGAGGATCGTTCATGCTCGGCCTTACGTGGATGGTAATTAAATTAGATAGAATTGTTCCATGGCTCCAATTTCCTCTAAAACGGTTAGTCATCCAGTTTCTAATCACCGTATTGTTCTCGCTGGCACTTATAATGGCTGCGATTTTGCTGTCCGGATATTTATGGCAGCAAAAAATCAATTCAGACTACTTTCTCGAAACTGGACCATTTGTGTTAAAGATTGCCTTTTCTTTTGTTTTTTTAGGCTCTTTGGTTTCAAATGCAATCATGTTTTTCAAGAATTGGAAGGAAGCAGCCGTTCAACAGGAGAAACTTAAACGCGAACAACTGGCACTACAATACGAAACCCTCAAAAGCCAGGTGAACCCTCACTTCCTGTTCAACAACCTGAATTCGCTCACTTCGCTGATCAGTACAAATCCCGATAAAGCAATCGATTTTGTGAAAAAGCTTTCGGAGGTGTACCGCTATGTCCTCGACCAAAAGGATCACGAACTGGTTGCCCTCGAAACGGAGCTAAAGTTTCTTGAATCGTACATATTTCTGCAGAAAATCCGGTTCGAAACTAAACTGAATGTGCTGATTAACGTCAATTCAAGGAAGTTCAAAGTCATTCCATTATCAGTTCAAATGCTGGTCGAGAACGCCATCAAGCACAATGAGATATCGGATAAAAATCCATTGGTTATCCGCATATTTTCAACTGACAATGATTACCTGAACGTTGAAAACCAGCTGCAAAAAAAAGTGGGATCGGAAGGAAGCGGAAGCGGGATCCAGAACATCAAAGACCGTTATGAATTCTTAACCAGCAAAAAGGTAATCATTACTGAAAACACAGAGAAATTCATCGTAAGTATACCTTTGCTAACAGATTGAAAAGATGTATAAAGTACTGATTATCGAAGACGAAAAGCCTGCCGCAGATTGGTTAAAGCAACTGATCCTGAAGTTTGATCCTCAGATTACGGTGATGGCTGTAATTGATTCGGTGACCGGAGCCATTGAATGGTTTCAGCAGAATCCGGCTCCCGATCTTGCTTTTATGGATATTCAACTCGCCGATGGATTGAGCTTTGATATTTTTGAGCGGACGAAAATTCTATGTCCTGTTATCTTCACTACTGCCTATGAAGAATATGCGATTAAAGCATTCAAGGTAAACAGTGTGGATTACCTGCTTAAACCAATTGCTTATATCGAACTGGAAGCCGCATTTCAAAAATTTGGAGATCGGGTTCAGAGCATTCGGACAGCCCCTTCAGTAACTATTGAGCTGTTGAATAAAGTAAAGGAAATGCTCCGAAAACAATATAAAACCCGGTTTGTGATCAAAGTGGGAGAACACCTGAAATCCATAACTGTTGATGATATTCTCTTTTTTTACAGCCTCGAAAAAGCAACCTACCTTTGTACAGCTGAATTCAAAACCTACCTCGTTGATTATTCCCTCGACCGCATCACTGAGATAATTGACGAACACCGGTTCTTTCGCATCAACCGTAAATATATCCTGAGTAATCAATCGATAGCCGATATTATTTTCTATTCGAACAGCCGTCTGAAAATCAAGCTTAAAAAGCCTGATGAGGAAAGTATTATTGTAAGCAGAGATAAAGTAGCTGCATTCAAGGAATGGCTGGATTTGTAGGTGTTTTGTAACAGTGTTTAATTGCCAAAGTATTTAGACAACTATGACTTAAGTTAGGATTTGTCCAAACATATTTACTATATTTGTATCGCTTAAATCAAATGCATCAACCTGCAATTTACAATCTAAATAAAAAAAACCAACATGAATCGATTATTCTCACTCGGAGTTCTCCTAATTTTTGTGGCCTGTAACACACAGCCCAAAACTGAACAGGTTAAAGTAGAAACGGCAAAGCTTGAAACGGCCTCTGCAATTCCTTGCGGCATAACCGGAGCAGCATCGTGTGCCGGCTGTCCTGAAGCGGCAAAAGAAACCAAAACACAAATTGTCAGTGTCGATTCAATACAGAAAAATCCCGAAAAATACTTCGATAAGGCAATTGCAATACAAGGTCGTGTAATTCACACTTGTAAAGTAAGTGGTAAAAAGATGTTCCTGGCCGGATCGGATGAACAAAATCTGATTCGAATCAATGCGGGAGATAATATCAGCCGGTTTGACGAAAGTCTTCAGGGAGAAATCGTTATCGCCCAAGGAATTTTAACACCTGTAATTGATGCCGTAGTCGATAAAGAAAAAGACGGAAAAACAGCCTGTGTAACTGAAGGTAAAGCGAAACAATACGTTTTAGCATGCAGTGAGTTCAAGGTACTGGCAAAAAACTAAAATAAGCTTTCTCTTTTCAAAGCTCAAAACATGTCTGTTTTATTTATTGGATGATAAATAAGACAGACATGTTTTTTATACACTCAATTTATTGGCTTAAAAAACACAGATAAAAGAAGGTTCGCCAATAAACTTGTTCAGGTTGGCCTCAAAAAACACAAATCATTTTCCATGAATTTATATAAACTCAACAGGGCAACTCACCGCGATTTCGGGTATTTCTTTGCTGCAATGACCATCATCTATGCATTATCCGGGATTGCACTCAACCACCGGAAAGACTGGAATCCCAACTACATCATCGAACGATCCGAACATCAGGTTGTAATTCCCGGTGATATTAAAACGAACGAAAAAATGGCTGTTGTCGAAATACTTAAACAGATTAATCAGGAAGACAATTTCCGTAAATACTATTTCCCATCCGCTGACGAACTCAAAATATTTATGAATGGCGGGGGATCCGTTGCAGTAAATCTCACCAATGGAAAGCTGCTTTTTGAAAATCTGAAAAAGCGACCCATATTTTACGAAGTTAATTTTCTCCATTACAACCCAGGCAGGCTGTGGATGTGGTTTTCTGACTTTTTCTGTGTCGCTTTGATGGTGCTTGCAATTAGCGGACTGTTTATTTTAAAAGGAAAAAACGGAATAACCCGACGGGGAGCATGGCTCACAGCAGCGGGGATTATTGTGCCGATTGTGTTTCTTGTGATGTACTATTGAGTAAATTTGCAGGAACATTAAATTCTTCGATGAATCCGACCGCCAATCAATATGCAGATGTTATCCTACCACTACCAGTTGCAGGATGTTTCACGTACAACGTTCCTGAGGATTTAAGAGATCAGGTGGTTCCCGGAGAAAGGGTGATCGTTCAGTTTGGGGTTAAAAAATTCTACTCAGCATTGGTTCACGAGATCCATGACAAAAAACCGGAAGGCTACAATACAAAACCCATTGAATATTTAATTGATGCAAATCCTATTATACCTGTTAGTTGTTTTCCTTTCTGGGATTGGATTGCCGGATACTACCACTGCACATTAGGCGAGGTACTTAAAGCCGCATTACCTTCGGGACTAAAGCTTGAAAGCGAAACAAGGATCAATTACAACAATGATTACCTGGAACAAACCGACCAGGAACTCACCCCTCGTGAACAACTCCTTTTCGAGGTGATCCGCGAAAAGCGCAGCCTCTCTATATCGGAACTCAATAACTCAGTACTCAAGAAAAATTCAATTGCCATCGTCAAAGAGCTACTCATAAAAGGTGCAGTTTCAATTGAAGAGGAGATGAAAGAGAGCTACCGGTTAAAGACCGAATCGGTGATTGAATTGCCTGAACGACTAAGAAATGAGAAATCTATTTCTCTTGCACTAGACCTGTTAAAGAGAACCCCTTTGCAGCAGAAACTGTTGATCAGTTACCTCGAACTATCGGACATACTGAATAAAGAAGCTGCAAATGTTGTCACGAAAAAGGAGTTACTAAATTCATCAGGAATAAGCGTCGCCGTATTAAATGGAGTTATTAAAAAGAAGATCTTATCAGTTGTTGATCAGAAAGTCGACCGTCTTGCCACCTATAAAGGAGAAATAAAAGAAGTTTCAGAATTGAGTCCGGCCCAAACCGATGCATTAAATCAAATAAAAGATTCCTTCGAAAGTAAATCTGTTACATTATTACATGGTGTAACTTCGAGCGGAAAGACTGAGATCTACATTAAATTAATTAAAGAATGTCTCGACCAGGGGAAACAGGTGCTTTATCTTCTTCCTGAAATTGGACTTACAACTCAAATTATCAATCGTTTAACGCGTGTTTTCGGCGATAAAGCAGGAATCTACCACTCTAAATTTAATGATTCAGAGCGGGTTGAGATCTGGAACAAAGTTTTAAATTTTGGAAAGAATATCATTGATAACGATCCGGTATCTGATTACCAGTTAATTGTTGGAACCCGATCGGCTTTGTTTCTTCCATTTCAGAATCTAGGTCTGATCGTAATTGACGAAGAGCACGATAACAGCTACAAGCAGTATGATCCATCACCACGTTACCATGCAAGGGATGCCGCCATTATTCTGGGACATTTGCAACAGGCACCCGTTCTCCTTGGAACAGCTACCCCTGCTGTCGAAACTTATTATAATGCCACTTCAGGGAAATTTGGATTGGTAACTTTAAGTGAACGACATCAAAATATTGAGATGCCGGAGATTGTAACAGCCGACTTTAAGGATGCTTACAAACGGAAACAAATGAATTCGCACCTTACACCCTTGCTGTTTGCGGAAATTACCGGAGCGCTTGAGCGAAAAGAGCAGGTAATCCTATTCCAGAACAGGCGGGGATTTTCACCGTTTATTGAATGTAAAATGTGCGGCTGGGTTCCCAAATGCACCCACTGTGATGTTAGCCTTACCTATCACAAACACAACAACTCGCTTGTTTGTCACTATTGTGGTTACTCAACCAATCATCCCGGAACATGTAACTCATGCGGAAGTAAAGAGTTAACGAATAAAGGATTTGGTACTGAAAAAGTGGAAGAAGATCTCCAGGTCATTTTCCCGGATGCCAAAATAGACCGGATGGATCTCGATACAACCCGATCGAAGTATGGATTCGAAAAAATTATTCATAAGTTTGAGCAAGGTGATATCGACATCCTTATCGGGACTCAAATGGTCACCAAAGGACTCGATTTCGAAAATGTAAGCATTGTTGGTATCCTTAATGCAGATAACCTGCTCAATCAACCTGATTTCAGAGCCTATGAGCGAAGTTATCAACTGATGGCCCAGGTTGGCGGACGCTCGGGTCGGAAAAACAAACGGGGTAAAGTGATTATACAAACATCGGAACCAACACATCCGATCATTCTCAATGTGATCAACAATGACTACGAGGCGATGTACCGCGGACAAATTGCAGAAAGAAAATACTTTAAATATCCACCTTTCTACAGAATGATTGGAATCACAATGAAGCACCGTGAAAAAAACGAACTTGACAGAATTGCCCGGGAATTGTCAGGAAATTTACGTGAACGATTTGGCGTGAGAATACTGGGGCCGGAATACCCGTTAATAAGCCGAATAAAATTGTTATATATTAAGCAATTATGGATAAAGATTGAACGGGATATATCGGTAGTGCATGCTAAAAGACAAATGCAGGAGATTATTGATCGTGTAAAGATGAAAGCAGGTAATAAAACGATACTGATTGGAATCGATGTAGACCCGATTTAGTCCTGTCAGTTAAAAAAATATCAACGCCAACAAAAGACAAAGAAGACTTCATCTGTTTGCTTTTCTTATCTTTACAAAAAAACATTATAAAAAATTGTTGATAATCTAACTTTTTCAACAAGGAATTCAAGCCATTTCAACAAGAGTATCGGCTCATTCGGCTTAAAATATTAATTTTGAGCCTGTCAAATTAAATAGAAAATAATGGGAAAGGTGATTGCGATAGCGAACCAAAAAGGTGGTGTAGGCAAAACAACTACAGCGATTAACCTTGCTGCCAGTCTTGCAGTTCTGGAGCATCGGGTTTTACTGATTGATGCCGATCCGCAGGCTAACGCCACTTCAGGAGTTGGGTTCGATGTCCGAAATGTTAAAACAAGTATTTACGAATGTGTTGTTGATGATGTCGATCCAAGGACTATCATCTTAAACACCAATACCCCCAATTTTGATCTCTTACCATCTCACATCGATTTGGTTGGTGCAGAAATTGAAATGTTGAACCTTCCTAACCGTGAACGGGTTTTGAAACAGGTAATAGATAAAGTATCAAAAGATTACGATTTTATTTTAATTGACTGTTCACCGTCACTCGGATTAATTACGGTAAATGCCTTAACTGCTGCCGATTCTGTGATCATTCCTGTTCAATGCGAATATTTTGCACTCGAAGGTCTGGGCAAATTGCTCAATACGATTAAAATTATTCAGAGCCGGCTCAATCCGGAACTTCAGATTGAAGGTTTCCTCCTTACAATGTTTGATGCGAGGCTTAACTTATCGAATCAGGTTTACGAAGAGGTAAAACGCCACTTTCAGGAAATGGTTTTCGAAACAGTCATTACGCGCAATATCAGGCTTTCAGAAGCGCCAAGTTACGGGCTTCCTGCAATTGAATATGATGTAAGTTCGAAAGGAGCCCAGTCGTACCTTAATCTTGCGCGCGAATTATTGCAGAACAACAATATGACCAAGATTGATCACAAAGAGATTGTAGAACAATAATATTAAAATATTTCCGAATCATGATTAAACGAAACGCGCTCGGTAGAGGCCTCGGAGCATTAATTGAAGAAAATGACATACGATCCAACAATCCGGTTTCGAATGAAGTAGCAATTAACGAAATTGAGGCGAACCCGTTTCAACCACGTATACATTTTGACGAGGAAGCACTTAACGATCTTGCAACTTCCATCAAAGAACTTGGTATTATTCAGCCTATTACGCTGCGAAAACTAAGCAATAACAAATATCAGATCATTGCAGGCGAGCGTCGTTTCAGAGCTGCTAAAATTGCAGGCTTAATCACTATTCCTGCATTTGTAAGGGAAGCTGGCGACGAAACCATGCTTGAAATGGCGCTTGTTGAAAATATTCAGCGAGAAGACCTTGATGCCATCGAAATCGCATTAAGTTATCAGCGATTGATTGATGAGTGCAAACTCACACAAGAGACACTCAGCGACAAAGTAGGGAAAAAGCGTTCAACAATTTCCAACTACCTCCGGTTACTACGTCTGCCAGCAGTTATTCAGAAAGCAATCCGTGAACAGGAGATTACAATGGGTCATGCTCGTGCTTTGATAAATATTCAGGAACCAGAAACCCAGATCATGGTTTACCGGCAAGTCGTGAAATATGATTTTTCTGTCCGGAAAACGGAAGAAATCGTACGAAAGATTGGTTCTGATGACGGAGAAGGCGCGCCGGTTAAGAAAATCACCCCGTTTCCCAATGAGTACAGGGATTTAAAAAATCACCTTGCAAAGCATTTTAATACCGGTGTGGTTTTAAAAATTAATGAACTCGGGAAAGGTAAAATTGAGATTCCATTTGACGATCCAAAAGATCTGGAGCGAATAATCGGAATATTTGATAAACTGAATCCCTGAAAATCAGCTAAATTTGGAATTTTGAAAACCTATATTGCAGGATTTACGATTTTATTTACTATACTTACCGGAAATCTGGCAGTAAATGCACAGCAGATAGAAATTTCGAACGATAGTTTGCAGGTTGTAACGCCACCTATTCCAAAAGTGATACGTTCTCCAAAAAAGGCTTCGATATATGCTGCGCTTTTCCCGGGTTTAGGTCAGATTTACAACAGGAAGTATTGGAAACTTCCGATTGTTTACGGCGGATACGCAGGCTTGATATATGTTTTAGGCTGGAACAACAACCAATATAAGGATTTTTTTCAAGGTTACCGGATAATTGCCGCACATACCAGTACGGCAGATATGAAACTTGATGAACGGAATTTTTTAGATAATCTGATTAAAAACCCGTCGATTAGTCTCGATAATCCGTCAATCTTTACAAATATTTCAACCCAATTAAAAAGTGGGAAAGATTATTACCGGCGTAGCAGAGATTTAACGATCATTGGCATTGCAGCTCTGCATGTTTTGAGCATAATTGATGCCAGTGTTGATGCAAATCTTTTTGACTTCGACATCAGCGATGACCTCAGTATGAGGATTGAGCCGATGCCTGTATTTTTGGGAGACCAGAACTTAATAATGGGTTTTAATTTAGCAATTAAATTTTAAATGGAAAACGTATGAATAAAATCAATTATGGAATCCTGATAATAATACTGTTGATTTGCACAATCGACTCGAATGCGCAAATCAATGATAGCCAGCCAACCACTTCAATTACAACTGAAGTCAGTAGCCCTGATTCTGTAAAAAGCATTCTCGCTGATCCCTTTCCCGATGATAACCTCGATAATGTTTTATCCGATAAGCTTGATTCAATGGTCAATACATGGTACGTTCAAAATGCCTACCCAGTTGACAGCATTGAAAAAGCGTGCTCCTATGTTGAGCAAAATGAAATCCCAGACTCGGTTTATATCAGCCGCCTTCAAAATTTAGATTCCTATGTTCCCCTTCCTTTCAACGAATCGGTTAAGAAATTTATCAATTTCTACGTAAATAAACGTAGAGGCCAGGTATCGATCATGATGGGACTCAGCAACTACTATTTCCCGCTCTTTGAAGAAGCACTGGCAAAATACAATCTCCCCGCAGAATTAAAATATCTCCCCATTATTGAATCTGCATTAAATCCAAGAATTGTATCAAGAGCAGGTGCTTCAGGACTTTGGCAATTCATGTATGGTACAGCAAAGATGTACGGATTAGAAATTAATTCATACATTGATGAACGGAATGATCCAATTAAATCAACAGATGCAGCCGCCCGCTACCTGCGCGACCTTTATGCAATATATGGTGACTGGCATATTGTTATTGCGGCTTATAATTGTGGACCTGGAAACGTAAATAAAGCCGTACGGCGCTCAGGCGGAAAACAGGGTTATTGGGAAATATATTCCAAACTTCCGAGAGAGACAAGGGGATATATACCAATTTTTATAGCAGCAACTTATGTGATGAATCACGCGAAGGAACACAATTTGGTCGCGATTCAGCCATCGTTCAAAATGCTGACAGATACAATAATCGTAAATTCATATGTTAACTTTGAACAAATCGCTGCCAACCTTGATATTTCTGTTCTGGAAATCAGACAGCTGAATCCACAATATAAACGCGATATCATCCCTGCAAAAGCAGATAAACCCTATGTGCTGAAGTTACCTCTCGATAAAATCTCGCCGTTTATTGATAACGAAACCCAGATTTTTGCATACAACAGGGATAAATATTTTCCAAATAACCAAATCGCTCTAATAAAAGAGGTGTATGGCAAATCGAACTACAATACGGAAGGGAAGAAAAAAATAGTTTACACGGTTCGAAGTGGAGATAGCCCTGGAGAAATTGCCGAAAGATTCAGAATCAGTACCAGTAACTTAGTTGAATGGAATAACATTCGGCACAGTATGATAAGGACCGGGCAAAGACTTACTATTTACGTGAATGGAAACACGCCAGAAACGCTGGCCAAAGCAGAACATGCAAAAGTAAAACCTGAGGTTTCAAAAGTGCAACCCCATAGCGAAAATATCCCGCAACAACTTCGATCAATTGGTGCAGAAAGTGCACTAAGCGGAGAATATACAGTTTATACAGTTCGCAGCGGAGATAGTCTTTATACGATTGCCAAACAATTTGCTGGTGTATCCGATCTTGAAATTAAATTATTGAACAAGATTAAAAACGCCAGGAGTATTGTACCTGGTCAAAAACTGAAAATTCCGGTTAAAGCATAACAGGAAAAGATCAGAAAAGCGATTTAATCATTAAATACCCGGGAAGACTAAATATATAGTTTTCCCGGGTGTTTAATTTTAAGGAAGTTCATCTCTCATATGATCGGGACCGCCGACCTGAAATCAGTTTGTATCAGCTTTCGAATCCTATTCAACCGGATGGCAAGAAACTTAACTCGGATGGGTTCCGGAGTAACTCGGGCGGGCAGAAACTGAACATGGACCGCAAAATGCCGTCCTATTTTGGACTGATCTGAAGTAGCGGTGCGGTTAATCCCAATGAAAGATTGCCGGAGAATACAACGTTAGCTTTTACCGATTCAGGACTGAGATAAAGTTCTGACACCGATAGTTTGGTGAGTTTTCCATTCAATTCAAATCCATAACCAAGCGTGTAATGATTAAAAAAACGGGATAATTGATTCTCCGTTTCTGAAATATTTGATTTAAAAGGAATCACAACAGAGCGGGCAATCATTCGCTCAAGCTTGCCGCTAAACAGCCATTTCGCAGAACTCATCATCAGATTTCGCGTTTTGATATCAAATTTCATATCTTTAATCCGAAGTGTGGTATCCCCGGGATTAAAATAGGGAACTCCGGTAAGATAAAGGGTTCCCTTGATACTTCCTGACACCCTCGTTTCAACGGCCATCCGATCGTTCGTTCCATAAACCCTGAAGGTTTCGAATTTGATCCTGCGCCTTCCAAAGACAAAAGTTGAATCGCCCATTTCTTCAGTGATCATCCGGTTAATCGTAGAATAAGGAATATCAGTTAATAAGTTAATTTTAAAGGTGTCACTCGGGATTTCCAATGATTGGATATTTGGTAATGCCGTAACCTTTCCTGATGGAGGAACATTATCGAGTAAACACTCTACATCTGATGTAATTGCTGCACCCAACCTGATGTGTCCTTCTGATCCTTCAACAGGAACAAGGGCTACAGAATATGGTGTTATCGATAACCAGGCGTCGTTATATCCAGGTATTTTGAATGGATTGAACAACATCCGCCATCCATCTTCTGCAACACCTCTGAAATCAAAACCATTGGCCACCACATCATCTATTTGTTGCGAAAATGACTGAAGGTTTGCTGGTAAAAACAAGTTTGCTATTAATGTAACCGGTATATCAATACCGCCAATCCTTACTGCTGGCTTTTTAGTCCACACATATCCATCCGATTTTGTAATTGTTTTTATGCTCCAGTCCCGATTAATCTTTAACTGGGTCTTGTACCGAAGTCTGATTTGTCCTGTATATTGCCACGAATCAACCAGCGGAACATTATATCCGAATAACTTCATCCCTTTTTGAATGGACGCGCGCAATGGTAGTTCCCAGCTTAATTCATTCAACTCATATTTGAGTTTGACATCACCGTCTTTCCACGCTTTAAATTTCAGGTTGTCTCCATTGTTATCAACGAAACTCGTGTCCTGATATAAAACACTGTCTAATTGTTCATTAATGCGGAATTCCAGTTGCGTAACCTCCAGATCTGCAAATAAATTGATAATTGATGTCTGCGGTTTTCGTGGTATTGCCTTGTAGCTTTCAACAGGCATCGCAGGTTTAAAGACCTTGCAGCTATTTAAAAAGAATACACCTACTAACAACGCCAAAACCAGCATTGTAACTTTACGAGTAATCATATCTAACAAATAAAACTATCTGATACTGCGGAGCTCCGGGAGAACCCCTAAAATTCAAATTTCAAAAATTGTATATCATAAGAAGTATGCTTCCGGGAATCAAAAAATGATTAAACAGAAGATATTAACTCTTTAATAATCAAACTCATTTTGGGTTCCGCCTTCATGGCAACTTCTTGCACTTCTTCGTGAGAAATTTCAACAATCTCGCCAGGAACACCACTGTCAGTAATAATAGAAATTCCAAACACACTCATCCCCATATGGCGGGCTACAATAACTTCAGGAACGGTAGACATGCCAATGGCATCCCCACCGAGAATCCGAAACATTTTGTACTCGGCAGGAGTTTCAAAAGTTGGACCTGGAACGCCAACATAAACACCTTCTTTCAGATCAATGTGATTTTTTAAAGCGATCTTACGGGCAAGGTTTCTTAGATGAAGGTCATAAGCCTGACTCATATCGGGGAAACGGGGACCCAGTTCACTGATATTTGGCCCCATGAGTGGATGATTGCCAAACATGTTGATGTGATCGGTGATCATCATTACATCACCTACATTGAATTCCGGATTGAGGCCTCCACTTGCATTCGATACAAATAACATTTTGATGCCCATATCATTCATAACCCTTACCGGAAAGGTAACTTCTTTCATGTTGTAACCTTCGTAATAATGGAATCTGCCCTGCATCGCCATGATGTTCTTTCCACCTAATTTTCCGAATATTAATTGCCCTTTATGACCATCAACAGTAGAAACCGGGAAATCAGGTATATCAGCATATTTCAAGGTCTGAACAATTTCAATTTCATTCACGAGGCCCCCGAGGCCTGTTCCCAGAATAATCCCAACCTCGGCTTTAAATCCTATTTCCTCTTGAATAAAGGTTGAAGTTGCTTTTATTATCTCTAACATATCTTAATATTTTTTGATCAAATTCATTTCCAGCATTGTTCAAGAAACTAATTTTCAATGGGATAAAGTACATATTTTTGCGGATCACATCCGAAACCGATTCAAAATCACGAAATCTCACCATATCCTTTTCGGTGGTGACAATGATTTTCCTTTCCGATGAAAGTGACTCAAATTTAGCGGTAATCTTTTCAAAGTCCTTGCTGGAATATTGATGATGATCGGGGAAACTCATCTCTTGAATATCATGGGAACCCCGCATCAAATAATCTTTTAATGTTGACGGGTTTGCAATTCCTGTTACCATTAAAACCGTCAATCCTTCGATGAGCTGGACATATTTGAAAGATGTATCTGCCGGAAAGACCGGAATTAATTTTCCATAATCAATCTTCGAAAAATAGAGATTCTGATACGGCCTAATATCCAACTCCTTAGTGATTATCCGTTCATCGATCGGCTTTAATTCGGGCGGACATTTTGTGACGATTACAATGGTAGCCCTGCTTTTATTTGAGGCAAATTCACGAAGCCGGCCATAGGGTAACAGAGAATCTTTGGTAATCAAATGATTGTAATCTATCAGGAGGATATTAATTCCAGGAGTTACATATCTGTGCTGAAATGCGTCATCGAGCAAAATAACTTCGGGTTTGAGTGGCAAGGCCAATAATTTTTCAATACCCCGCACGCGATTTGCATCAACAGCAACAGTTAATTCATTAAATTTCAACTTCATCTGTAAAGGTTCGTCACCAACCTGTGTTACCTTCGATGTTGCCTCTACAATAAAAAATCCGCGGGTTTTTCGTTTATATCCACGGCTTAGTGTAGCAACTTTAAATTTCGATTCCAATAAATTTGCAATATACTCAGTGTGGGGAGTTTTTCCTGTTCCTCCAACCGTGATGTTTCCAATAGAAATTACAGGGATGTCAAATTCACGTGAAGACAATATCTTAAGATTGAACAACTCATTTCTTAAGCTAACCGCTATTCCGTAAAAAAAGGATAATAATTTCAAAAATAGATACTTCACCATGTAATTTTATATATTAATCACATTCTTATTGCGGTGGTAAGTTACAATAACCATTGATTAAAAAAAATTGAGGGTACGGATATCCTAAACTAACAGGAGAATACTTGCATCTAATTAATTTCAAGATTGTAAGGCATTCTTGCATAAATTCCGTTTGCACGTGCTTCGCGAGAAAAATTCTCCCACAAATGATAAGATTCGCCCAGTTTTGATTGTATAACGCCAGTTTGAATCTTTGTGGAAAAGCTTTTCATGAGTTCTTCGAAGGTATCTTTCTGTTTTGGCAACTCTTTAATCCTGTAATGATCGATTCCTGCTTTTGAAGCCGCCAGTTTGACCGCGTCGTTCAGACCGCCAAATTCATCAACCAATCCATTCAATTTTCCATTATCTCCGCTCCAGACACGTCCCTGCCCGATCGAATCAATATAAGTTGTTGATTTTTTACGCCCATCGGCCACATGAGCGATAAAAGTCTCATAAGTCGACTCAACGTAGCTTTGCATCAGGTTGCTTTCAAAGGGGGTCATCTTACGGGTCATTGAAGGCATGTCCGAATGTTCGTTAGTTGATACATTATCAAACGTAATCCCAATTTTATCCGTAAGCAATCCGCTTAGATTCGGAATTGTACCAAATACACCGATGGATCCGGTAATTGTGGTCGGGTTTGCTAAAATAACATCTGCACCGCAGGCAATGTAATATCCCCCCGATGCTGCATAATCGCCCATTGATACAATTACAGGCTTAACCTTCTGAGCAAGAACTACTTCACGCCAGATAACTTCAGAACCATACGCAGATCCGCCCGGGGAATTCACCCTTAAAACGATTGCTTTTACCGCTGTATCAGTACGGGCTTCGCGAATACCTTTCGAAACTTCTTTCGAATCAATATCATAGGCACCGTCTGTTCCGCTATCAATTTCACCCTCTGCATAAACAATTGCAATCCGGTCTTTCGCAAGTCCTTTTGAATCTATTGCTTTGGGAACTTTGTCATATTCATTTACTGAAATAACTGGTATCTCATCATTCTTGCCAAGATTTGTCAACTTCCTGAAGTCTGCCAATACCTGGTCTTTATATTTAAGGTTATCAAAGAATTTATATTCCAGTGATTTATCAGCTTTTTGAAAGGTCATTACTTCATTTGCATATTTATTCAGGCTATCAACGGGTATCGCCCTCCGTTCTGAAATTCCTTTCAATACATGACTCCAAATACTGTTCAGGTAAACACTCGTTTGTTCACGACTCGCATCGCTCATTTTATCAAACATATATGGTTCCACCGCAGATTTGAACTTGTTATTTTTCCCTCGAACCACCTGCATTTCGATCCCGAATTTATCGAGGGCCTTTTTAAAGAAAGTATACTCTGCATTCAGTCCGCGAAAATCAAACATCCCCATCGGATTCATTATCAAACTATCCGAAACGGTTGCCAGGTAATACGCTTTTTGTGAAATCATATCGGAATAGGTATAGATAAACTTTCCGGAAGTTTTAAAATCAATTAATGCATTTCTGATCTCCTCAACAGTAGCATAACCTGCACTAATATCAGAAAGCTCCATGAAAACCCCCTTAATCCGGTCATCGGTTTTTGCCTTTTCGATACAACTTAGTATCTGATTTAAACCCGTTGTTGTAGTCGTTTTTATGCCAGGAAGCTCAAAGTCTTCGAATGGGTTATTTGATTTACGCTCAACTATTTTACTATCAAGCTTTAGCAAAAGCAAAGATTGACCTTTAATAGTAACTGGCTGATCGCTAAAGGAGGTAACAGCAGAAATCACACCTACAAGGACAATAACCAGAAGAATTGAAGAGATAATGATGGCGAGAAGCGAAGCAAAAAAGGCCTTCCAGAAGATTTTCATAAAAGATTTCTATTTGAGATGAAGATACAATTTTATTGTTTTTGAAATATGCGTAATATTGTTGTTATAATTAGCTGCAAATTTAGAAATAATGAACGAAGTTTTTATCCTTTTAGGTGGTAATCTGAAAGATAAGTCGAAAATATTTGAAGAAACAAGAAAACTGATCGGAGAAAGGATTGGAATGGTAACAAAACAATCATCAGTTTATGTTACCGAACCGTGGGGATTCGATTCTGAACTGTTCTGGAATCAGGCTTTAATTGTAATAACGACCTTAAATCCCCATGAAATTCTTCAACAGTCCCAGAAGATTGAGAAAATGATGGGACGTATAAAAAAATCAGATCAGTATGAGGCAAGGGTAATGGATATTGACCTGATATTTTACAATGATCTGATATTAAATACCTCCAATCTGACCCTACCTCATCCCAAAATTGGAGACCGCAAATTTGTGTTGATTCCTTTAAATGAAATCGCCCCTAAAAAACGCCATCCGGTCACAGGCTTAAGAGTTCAGGAAATGCTCTGGCTTTGCTCCGACCAACTCAACGTTGATCGAATTGACTAAAAATGGTTATGAATCACATTCTCTTTCGAGTCAATTTTTTCGCCGTAGGCAAGATCTCCGGCATCGCCTAATCCTGGAACGATGTAAGATTTTGGGGTCATCTCAGGATCAATAGCTCCAATCCAAAGGGTTATCCGGTCATTAGGAAGTTTATCCAATACGTAGTCTATACCCTGTTTACTGGCGATAACCGATACAAGATGAATGTGTTTTGGTTCCCCTTTTTGAAGTAGCGCATGGTAAGCAATCTCCATAGACGAACCTGTGGCAAGCATTGGATCACACATTATAACTATCTTATTATCAAGATGTGGCGATGCAATATACTCAAATTCAATATGAAATTCTCCGTTTGGATCGTATTTACGGTATGCAGAAATGAAACAGTTTTCGGCTTTATCGAAATAATTTAACAAACCATGGTGAAGCGGAAGTCCGGCACGAAGAATAGTTGCCAAAACGGGTTGCTGTTCAAGTACCGGAATTTTTGCAACCCCAAGAGGCGTTGTAACTTCCCTTGTCTTGTAAGCAAGTGTTTTACTGATTTCGTAAGCAAATATTTCACCAACGCGCTCAAGGTTTCTTCGGAATCGCAATGAATCCTTCTGGATTACTTCGTCTCTGATTTCAGCAATGAATTGGTTGAATAAGGAGTTGTTCTCGCCTAATAGGTGTATCATGAAAAATTTTTGCCAAAAATAAAAAATATATCACAACAAACCCTCGTCTGCGAAACTAAAAAAACCGCCTTGGGTAATAATCAGGTGATCGAGTAACGGAATATCCATAATAGCAGCAGCATCCTTCAATTGCCGGGTGATTTTGCGGTCTGCATCGCTTGCATCCAAATTTCCGGATGGGTGATTATGGGCAAAAATAAGCGATGTTGCATGTTTCTCGAGTGCCATTTTGATCACAAGACGGACATCAATCACAGTTCCTGTCATACCACCCTGGCTAAGTTTTTGTTTATCAATTATCTTATTCTGCCGATTCAAAAATAGAACCCAGAATTCCTCATGCGGCAGATCGCCGATCAGTGGGCGAAGATAACGGGCGACATCATTACTACCAGTTATCTTTTCCATCTCCAGCGCAGAGGAGTGGTTTCTGCGTCGCCCTAATTCCATTGCGGCAATAATTGAGATCGCCTTAGCTTCCCCAATCCCTTTAAAATCCTTCAGGTTCTCAACATTGAGTTTACCAAGTTCATTCAGGTTATTCTTCACCTTTTCGAGGATTCGGCGAGAAAGTTCGACAGCGGTCTCGTCAGAATTGCCGCTCCCTATCAAAATCGCCACCAATTCGGCGTCAGATAACGAAGAAGTTCCTTTGTATAAAAGTTTTTCACGCGGACGGTCTTCTAGCGCCCAATTCTTGATTTTCAATTTGCGATACTCTTCCATTTTAGTCTGGTGTATTTGGCATTAGGTATTAAAGCAAATATACCGAAATAAAAAAAGAATAACAAAAAAAGCCCACCCTTTTGAGGATGAGCTTCTGAAATTATTTAAAATCTGAAAACTACAGGCTGTTAACGTGTAACGCCAGACTTGATTTCAGGTTGGATGCCTTGTTATCGTGAATAACATTCTGCTTGGCCAATTTGTCAAGCATCGTTGCTACCTTTGGAAAAAGTTCAGCAGCAGCTGCCTTATCGGTGGTTTCACGAAGTAAACGAACCGCATTACGGGCTGTTTTCGAAAAATACTTGTTGTGCAGACGACGAACTTCACTCTGCTTAGCTCTTTTAATAGCTGATTTATGGTTTGCCATTTTCTATAAAATTTCTTTGTTCTTAAATTCGTAGTCTGTAGGGGATTCGAACCCCTATGGCAAGAATGAAAATCTTGAATCCTAACCCTTAGATGAACAGACCATCGTGTTAACGTCCCCATTGATTGGGGTCGTAAAAGTAATATATTTTTCTTAATCAGTCACCATCCAATTTTTAAAATTGAGAAAATGACATTGAAGTAGTCTGTAGGGGATTCGAACCCCTATGGCAAGAATGAAAATCTTGAATCCTAACCCTTAGATGAACAGACCATCAACAATTCAACTTTACCAAACCAACTTGCACTGAATTTTGGAAAAATTTGAAGTACCAAACCTGGATTTTAAGCTTTTTGCCCTTCCATTTTTAGCGTTGCAAAGAAAAGAACTATTTTCCGAAAAGACAAGATCAGAATAGAAAAAAATTGCATAATTTTAAATCATTATAATATCCTGATTATGAATGAATGCCCTTGAATAACCATTTAATAGCTCTTGTAAATCCTGTTTTTTCATATATTTGCACTACAATTCCAGTCAATAAATGCTTAAATTTTACAATTCGGACTAAAAAAAACGGAAGGAATTAATCAGGCTAAAATTCCGATGAAGGTCAGTTCTGTATGTATTTAGCTGTACATTAACGATTCATACCCTTAAAAGATGAAATACAGATTATTCATTATTGTAGCAATCATTCAGACTATTGTCTCGGCTTGCGGTCCTTCGCAGCCGCAACTTGCAGTGCAGAAAATCGCTGTTGCTGAGGAACTCCTTGCAAAAGGAGATACAACAAATAGCCTATTGCATCTCGATTCAATCTCTATCCTCTACCCCAAGGCAATCTCTGAAGCCCGTACGGCGGTCCAAATCAGCAACAGAGTAAATGTATCCAGGTTGATGTTACAGCGCGAAAACCTTGCGAAGGCCAACCTAATCGTCGATTCATTAATTAAGGAATTTACTCCTGAGAAAGGGGAATTTGAGAAATTCACCAATTACATTCATAACCGGCAGGGAATTAATAAGACATGGTCGCGATCTTTTGTGCAGGTTTATCTGAACGAAAAGGGTGATCTGTCGCTTGCGAGCAATTATTACGGAGGCCAATGGCTCAATCACACCTCTCTAAGCGTTGAAGGTGAAGGGCTCTCAGCAAAAACAGATTCGGTTCCAATTGACAATATCAGTAATCACCACAGTGAGTTTAGCGGATCGAAATGGGAAAAGGTGACTTACCGTGGCGAGCAGGCGGATAAGGTGATTGCATTAATCGCCGCAAATTCCGACAAAAAGCTGAAATCAATCTTTAAAGGAAAGTCATCCTATATTATTTGGCTAGAAGAATCCGACAAAAAAGCAATTAAGACAGCCTACGATCTTGCAAGGGCATTAAAGATTAAAATTGCTTCTGAAAAAGCGATTCCTTTATTGGAGAAAAAGATCAAATCGGAAGAAGAATAAATATGATTCTCACAAAAATGGCTGTTCCGAAACCGGAGCAGCCATTTTTTATTCTATGACAAATTGATTTGAAATTTATAAATCTTCCTGAGCAGCAACCAAAATCTCCATGATCTTCTTACCTGCTGAAGCAACAGAAGTTCCGGGACCAAAGATGGCTACAACACCTGCATCGTAAAGGAACTGATAATCCTGGGCAGGAATAACCCCACCGGCAATTACCATGATATCTTCACGACCCAATTTTTTCAACTCTTCCATTACGGCCGGGATAAGTGTTTTATGCCCTGCAGCGAGTGACGAAACGCCCAACACATGCACGTCGTTTTCGACAGCCTGTTTGGCAGCTTCGGCAGGAGTCTGGAATAAAGGGCCCATGTCCACATCGAAACCAAGGTCTGCATAACCGGTTGCAACAACTTTAGCTCCACGATCGTGTCCGTCCTGACCCATTTTCGCGATCATGATTCGTGGTTGACGCCCCTCTTTTTCAGCAAACTGATTGACAAGCGCAAGTGCCTGTTCGAAATCTTTGTCGTTCTTAGCTTCTGATCTGTACACGCCTGATATTGTTCTGATGGTTGCTTTATAACGTCCTGCAATTTTCTCACATGCAGTTGATATTTCACCTAATGAAGCTCTTTTCTGAGCGGCAATAATAGCCAGCTCAAGCAGATTGCCTTCACCTGTTTTGGCACATTCCGTAATTGCGTCAAGTGCGACAAGCACTTCTGCTTCATTACGCTCTGCGCGAAGTTTATTCAATCTTTCGATTTGTGAAAGACGAACAGCCGAATTGTCGATATTAAGAATATCAATCGGATCCTCTTTTTCAAGACGATACTTGTTCACGCCGATAATCGCCTGTGTTCCTGAATCAATACGACCCTGTGTGCGGGCAGCAGCCTCTTCAATGCGCATTTTAGGCACACCAGTTTCGATTGCTTTTGACATACCACCCAACTTCTCAACCTCTTCGATCAGTGCCCATGCTTTTTCAACAAGGTCTTTAGTCAAAGACTCGACATAGTAGGAACCAGCCCATGGATCGAGCGAACGACACACTTCTGTCTCCTGCTGGATGTAAAGCTGTGTGTTACGTGCTATACGTGCAGAGAACTCTGTTGGCAGCGCGATTGCCTCGTCGAGCGCATTCGTATGAAGCGATTGTGTATGTCCAAGAACGGCGGCCATTGCCTCAATACAGGTACGTCCAACATTGTTGTAAGGATCCTGTTCGGTTAACGACCAGCCAGAAGTCTGAGAGTGTGTACGGAGCGCCATTGATTTGGCACTCTTTGGATTAAATTGCTTCACCATTTTAGCCCAAATCATACGTGCAGCACGCATTTTGGCAATCTCCATAAAGTGGTTCATTCCAACCGCCCAGAAGAAGGATAAACGTGGTGCAAATGCATCAATGCTTAATCCGGCTTTGATACCTGTACGGATATAATCCAAACCATCAGCCAGCGTATAAGCCATTTCGATATCAGCGGTTGCACCTGCTTCCTGCATGTGATAACCTGAAATTGAAATAGAGTTGAATTTCGGCATATATTTCGAGGTATACTCAAAAATATCTGCGATGATTTTCATCGAGAATTCAGGTGGATAGATATAGGTATTACGCACCATGAACTCTTTCAGAATATCATTCTGAATAGTACCTGCCAATTCCTCCAATTTTGCACCTTGTTCCAAAGCGGTAACAATGTAAAAAGCCAAAACCGGTAAAACTGCACCATTCATCGTCATCGAAACGGACATCTTATTCAATGGGATATTGTCGAAAAG